>Ga0315338_1000376_pt1 | contig 115860 bp, 104 predicted proteins | sample ASW8metaG_FD_204518 | JGI IMG/M metagenome (GOLD analysis project Ga0315338, IMG submission 204518) | Ammonia-oxidizing marine archaeal communities from Monterey Bay, California, United States - ASW #8 | ecosystem: Environmental > Aquatic > Marine > Coastal | place: USA: California | collected...
AAGATAGATGCCGAGAGCGTCATTCGGGAGATGATTTCCGTATATCGCAAAAAAAGAGATACGTCGCCCGATTTCGCTATCAGGGTACTGCGCTCGGCAATTGACTACCACTTTCAAATTGCCGACGCAGCAGTGGCGGCCAATTGCGCGGATGTAGCGGACAATCAGTATCGAACAATCAAACGTCTTCTTCGAAATGTGGAATTTCCCGATATTCAAGAACGGTTAAAAGCGGCGACAGGAAAATAGTGTTGTCGCTGTCGAATGTCCGCTTATGGCTATTAGCGGACATTCAGCGCCCTAGTGATTTAGGCCCGCTTTACCCCCCAAAGCAGACATACTTGGCCGTTGCGTGGGAGGTCTGCTTCTGACCCATAGCCGACATTGGCCAAGCAAACACAGCGTCGCGGCCGAAACATGGCGCATCGCTTTTCCCCAATCTTGATTATACTAATCGGAAAATTGTTATACGGGAAAATGGAATGCTTTATTGGCGATGTCAGGGTACGGGCCCGGAAGTGGTCTTGGTGCATGGGTTCCTTGGCAGCAGCAAAATATTTGAGCCGTTGACAGAGCACCTGGTCCGTCGGTTTTCAGTCACGACGATTGATCTGCCGGGCTTTGCCGGAAGCTATGATGTTCCCGTTCCGCCAACTGTCGAAGACCTTAGTCAGATGGTTGCCGATACGATCCAGTCCATTGGCCTCAGTGCGTGTTCAATTCTGGGGCATTCGCTCGGCGCCATGATCGCCCTGGAGATAAGTCTCCAACGACCCGCATTGCTGGAGAAGATGGTTCTCTATGGCGGCTGCCCGGATGGGCATTTGCCGGGACGGTTCGAAACCACGGACGAGAGTATCGAGAAAATTCGTTCGCATGGGATAGAATCTATCGCGGCCGACATCGCTGCCCAGTGGTTTCAACGCGGCAAGGAAGACCCAATGTACCCGCTGGCCAAGGCGGCTGGCGCTAAATCAAACGAGGCGGCGGCTATCCTCCATCTGAAAACCTGGGATCATTGGAAAGCACGCGAAAGACTTGCCGGCGTTCAAACTCCCACACTTATCATTTGTGGAGATTGTGACCGGTCGACGCATCCTGACCTTTCCATTGAGATGTGGAAAGCGATACCGCAGTCGCAACTGTTTATTGCGCCGAACGCGGGTCATATCGTGCATCTGGAGTACAAGGAAGAGTTCAACGCGATCGTGGAGAAGTTTCTGGCGTGAACTTCGGAATCCGTTAGGACTATTCCGAGCGCGGCCGATGCACGCTGCCCGCGCCTGGCTATGGGAGATCATTCTGACAAATGGTAATTTGCATCTGCCTTTCCGCCAAAAGTGGACATACATTTTATCGACGCGCCTAGCTGCGCGGCCATGCAACAGGACACATGTCGCAAATCACCGGATCGCCTTGTTTAATTCCATGACGCTTCAGATCTTCGCTAATGCGTGGATCGTCGCCACCTGGAACTATCTGAAAACGTGCGTCGTCGCCCAACCACTGAACTGAAACGGTTCGCCGGCCTAGGTCCGGCGGCAAATTTCCAGACCCTCCGTGCGCCGTCATTCCATGGAAGACGACACAATCACCCGGCGTCATATCCCACGACAGAATTTCATAGTTATCGCGGTGAGCTTCGATATCCGGGAAGGCCGGCAAAATACTGCGATCGTCTTCCTCATAGTGGCTTACGAAGAAGTCAGGTCTTTGGTACTCGGTCTCCCATTGGTGCGAGCCGCGTACAAACTCGAGCGCCGTATCACGGGGGATCTCATCCAATGAAAACCACATGCTGCACGCTTGATTGCCTTCCGCCGACCAGGACGTCTGATCCTGATGCCAGGGCGTCCGGCTGTGCGTACCCGGCGATCTTACGAAGACTGTGATGTAAAACAGGATAGCCTGGGACGATCCCATGAGATTCGCGACCGCTTCCGCCATGGGCGAATTCATCGTCAAATCGTCGTAGGCGCCGACTTCACCCAGAATACGCGCGTCGAAGAAGAAATGATCGCCGTTTGCCGGGTCATCCGCAAAAGTCTCTGTGCGATGACTCGGACGACGGAGGTTTTCCTCAATGCCTTGGTCGAGAATTTCCAACCACCGGCGGTCGAAAAAATTCTTGAGCAAGATCACGCCGTCCCTTTGGTATCTCGAAATTTGATTGTCTGTCACCAAACAGCTCATCCGGATGTTCCTCAAAGTTTATCCTAGACTGCGCAAACAAACTCTCTTGCCAAGACCGCAAGAGGACTGCCAGCCACTATGATGCGTCGGCCTAAACCTCAATAGCAGAGATTCGGCAAGGTGTCGCAAAACTTCCGCTTCTGACCCAAAGCGGACATTGGATTTGCCATGCAAGGGTAAAGCACAAAGAAGATAAATATCCGGTAGGTCCGGTGTTTGTTAATTATCTGAAGCAGGTTTGTATTCCATGTCAGCGACCGCCGCTTCATCAACTGTAACCCCCAGGCCCGGCTCACTGGTTAAGGGAAGACAACCATCGTCACCCAGTTCGCAGGGGAAGTTCGAGAACGAATTGGAACTCTCCACAAAACGGGGAAAGTGCTCTACCAGCGTAAAATTCGGTATAACGGCCGCCGCCTGTATGCTTGCTGCAAGCCCGATGGTCATCGTGTTGTTGTTGTGAACTGAAACGTTGGTGGAATAGGCCTCTGCCATAGCAGCGATCTCCTTTGTTCCCAGAATGCCGCAAAGGCTTATGTCAGGATTCAGGATATCCGCTGACTTGTGCTCAAGAAGACGAAGGAATTCCTGTTTGGAATATAGCGTCTCACCTGAAACGACCGGCAATTTTGATTGAGCGCGGATGAGGGCGAGCGTCTCCACATCGTTTGCGCTGGCCGGGTCTTCAAACCATGGAACCTTAAGGGCGTGGAGGGCATCTACAATCTCGGAAAAACCTTCCTCGGGCATCTTGTCCCACATATCGACAAAAATAGAGACATCAGGGCCCACCGCCTCCCTCACGGCATGCAGGCATTCGATACCGTCTTCCGCAGTGTTGCCATAAAGGAAAGGATAGATTTTTATGGCCTTGAACCCGCTTTTCGCATGTTCCGCCGCGTAGGACGCAATCTGATGCGCTGAACGCGGTTCGTGACTCCAGCAATTTGCATAAACGTTGATACGGTCGTGGCAAGGCCCCCCCAGCAACCTGTGAACGGGTGAGTCCAGAGCCTTGCCAACGATATCCCAGAGAGCGATTTCAATACCGGCAGAGGCCGCTGAAATTTCAATTCCGTTCCGGGAATTGTTGATGCTGTCGTACGCCATTGTCATGAAGCGTTTGATACAAAAAGGATCCATGCCGTCCATGTTGCGCGAAAGCTTGAGAACCTCCTGGGCGGTCGGGTGTTCGCGTTCGTAGAAGGCATAGGCCTCTCCCCACCCTTCTATACCTTCGTCGGTTTCCAACTTGACCAATACAGACGCTTTTCCCCGACACCACTGTGTCACGGATATTTCGGGCGGTACGATGTAGGTTTTGACAGCCGTAATTTTCATGACGTGTGAAGTCCCCCCTCACTCTCCACCTGATGTCATTCAGGATAGCTATCTGTAGCATCGTTTGTGGGTTCCTGCGAATGTCTGCTTCTGTCTATTAGCGGACATTCTGGCGACTGGTGAAACATGTCTGCTTCACTCCCGAAAGCAGGCATTCGAAGGGCATTGGGATCAGCACTCAAATCTGTATCGGTTTTATATCCTATCATCTTGATATATTACCTATCTTGTTCTATATTAATTCTATTCCCCGAATGTTGCGGGAGGGCCGCTCGTTAAGTGGCCATGCTGTTGGACATTGTGAATAGGTAGGCTGTCGATCGATCCGAGATGTTGGAGAAACCCTCGGGCCCCCTCCGGGGGATAACCTGGACTTACGCCGCCCGACTGGGGCGACGGTCCCAGAACATTGTGAGACTATGGCCATAAAAAGCGGAATTCTTAGGTTTTCGTGTGATTTCGTGCACGCCCGCTCGCCGCAAAATGAGGACAAATGTAGACATTTGTAGACGTTTTCTAGAGGAATTGGGGGTGTTTCGTTTAATATCAAACGCTTAGCCCGTTTGAACTGAGCTTTCGGTGGGTGTTTGCAGGGCTTTAGGTGCGATTTGCAGCTTCAAACTGCGTTCGGACGGCGTTTAGCCAATCCTGATCAGGCACCCGCCGCCGCGCCGGCCATCAAGCTGCCTTCGATCTCGGTCATGGTCAGGCGTTGCATCTTGAAGGCTTCGAGCAGTTCGATCTCAATGGCGGCGTTGTTGCCCAATTCCGTCTGCACCATGTATTTGACGAACTCGATCAGTTCGCGGGCCTGGCCGGGGAAGGCCAGGATGTTGGTCAGCAATTCGCGGCGGATCAGCGGCGGATAGGTGAGCAGTTCCAGGATCAGCAGCTTCTTGACCTTGAGCGGCACGCGCAAGCTGCCGAACAGGCGATCAAGGCAGAAACTGTAGATGCCGAAATCGAGCTTGCCGGCGACGGCCTGGGTGAAGTCGCGGAATTCATCTAAGAACGGCCCGGCGGTGACCTTGCGGTCCATGAGTTTGCGGATGACCTCGAGGAATTCACGGTAGCGCTGGCGGGCCGGGCTCAGGGTGTCGCCAAGTTCGGCCTCGATGGCGCGAATTTCGGCGGCGCGGAAGGCAGCCTCGCGGATCGAGCGGGCCGAGGTCTTGACCGTATCGGAAAGTGCCTGGTGCTCAATCAGGGTGAACAGGCGTTCGTAGCGTTCCCTGGTCTGGGGTCCCATGCGCTGGGCGGTCTCGCTAAGCGGCAGCAGCGCCGCCTGGGCGACCAGCACGTCCTTGGAGCAGATCGAGGCCATGGCCGCCGCCTCGGGCAGCACCGGCGACGAGCGAAAATCGTCGGTTATGACGAATCGGCTGCCGTCGGAAACGGTCAAATAGCGGCCGAGGCGCGAGCAGGCGAGGAAGTGATCGGCCAGGTCGGCCTGGTGGTCGCGGACCGGATCGGGCGCCGCCGGTTTGGCGCCAAAGGCTTTCTGAGCAAGCGATTCACCGCCCGATGGAGGCGCCGCGCTGCCGGCCGTAGGCTTGCCGTTGCGGGGACCGTCGGCCGGGTCTGATGGAGGGGATTGATCGCTCATATTGCGGACCGGGTCGGGGTTGAATTGGGAACCCTTATAATATGACAGGCGAGGCCGCGAGTCTCACAAAACCGTGTTTTGATGTGACTGGCGGGTGCGGGCGCGGCGGCGCATAGTGAAATCAACGGCGGCGACCCACCGCCTCGCCGGTCCCGTCCCCCCGGGTTCGGCTCTCCTGCTCTCTGGTGGGAGGTTCCAAACATCCCTGATGCGCGGGGCGCGGATTGGTCCGCGCCCCGTTCCTTTTCAGCCGGTTTTTGTTGGCGGGGATTAACCCCTGGCACCGCCCAATCGGCGCCACAAATTTGGCCGTTTGGGCAGGGCCTTCTTGAACCGCCCGGGCAGACTGAACACCCGCAGCACATCGCCGATACGGCGCTCGAGATAGCTCCAGGTGTCGGGGTAATCGCCGGCGCCATCGCCCTCGTCGGAGAGCCAGTACAGGATCGTTGTGGTGTAGACCGGGGCCAAAAGCCCGCGCTTGGAATAGTGGTTCCAGTCCGTGGCTTCGTCGCCGGCCGCGTACCACATGGCCGAACAGGACCGCCAGGTCAGCCGCGCCGCCAGGGGCGCGTTGGGCGGCAGGGCCAGGAATGAGAGCAGCCGGCGCACGGCTTCGCGGTGATCCCCGAGAAACAGCAGCCGGGTTTTGACGCAGGCGTGGATGCGGTCGCGCACCCGCATGGCGTCCAAGTCAAGCTTCCCGAGTTCGACCAACATGCCGCGGTCGGCCCACCGGGCGAAGTGATCGGCCAGTTGCCTGAGGCCGCCGGGAAAGGCGCGCCGGGCCATGGCGGCATCGAAACCGGCGTCCAGGGCGCCTGCGTTCAGCGCACGGCGGCTCCAGCCGTCGAAGGCAACGTGGGCGAGCGCCGCTTCGAGGATACGGTCGCGGGTCTCGTCCGGGTCATTGGCGGAACGTTTAGCCATCGGTTGCCTCGTCGCCGTCGCCGTCGCCGTCGCCCTCCTCGCCGCCGTCTTCCGCGCCGTCGATCCCCTTAACCATTTCCTCGACGTAGCCAAGGGTGGCGAGATCGGTCATGCGCATGGGATAGAGGACGCCGTCGAGATGGTCACATTCATGCTGCACGACGCGGGCGTGGAACCCTTCCGCTTCGCGCTCGATGGTTCCGCCGTCCACGTCCAGCGCCGAATAGCGGATGCGGGTATAGCGCGGCACCTTGCCGCCGATCATATCCGGCAGCGACAGGCATCCCTCGATCCCGTCTTCCATCTCGTCGTCCAAGGGCTCGATGACCGGGTTGATCAACGCCGTCAGCGGAACGCCGCCGTTCTCGCCATCACGGTTCTCGGGGACGTGAAAGACGACGATGCGCTTCGGCACATGCACCTGCGGCGCCGCCAGGCCGATGCCAGGGGCGTCGCGCATGGTTTCCACCATGTCGGATATCAATTGGCCGATTTCGGGCGCTGCCGGATCCTCCACCGGCTCGGATATGCCGGCCAGGATCGGATGGCCCATGCGGGCGACTTTCAAAATGGCCATGGCGGAACCGGCCTCCAAGCTTGCGTTCCACGGATTTCCGCCATTGGCTTTGGGATCACAAGGGGCTTCCCATCCCCGATATGATGTGTTAGAACCCGCTGCCCTGACGGAAACCCGTTGTTTCCGCTTACTAACATGAAGAGAGACACGCAAACGTGCAAGTCACAGTCCGCGACAACAACGTCGATCAGGCCCTCAAGGTTCTGAAAAAGAAGATGCAGCGCGAAGGCATCTTCCGCGAAATGAAACTCCGCCGCGCCTACGAGAAACCGTCCGAGCGCAGGGCCCGTGAAAAGGCCGAAGCCGTTCGCCGCGCCCGCAAGCTGGAGCGCAAACGGATCGAACGCGAAGGTTTCTAGAGAAAATCCCGAGCGGGTTGATTCAATCCGCGACGATGTATTTGCGGGATAACATATTTCGCTGTCGGGGCTCCGGCCCTGGATCGACTGCCCTTAAAACCGCCTGCCCCAACGGGTCGAGGCGGTTTTGTCGTGCCTGGGGTGCGTTGAAACGGCCCTCGTTCAGCCGAGCGCCTTGACGATCTGTTCGGTCATTTTCTTGGCGTCGCCAAACAGCATCATGGTGCCGTCGGCATAAAACAGCGGGTTATCGACGCCCGCGTAGCCCGGCGACAGCGAGCGTTTGACGAACAACACAGTGCCGGATTTATCGACATCCAGGATCGGCATGCCGGCGATCGGGCTGGTCGGGTCGGTCTTGGCCACCGGGTTGGTGGTGTCGTTGGCGCCGATGACGTAGGCCACGTCGGCGGTGGAGAATTCGTGGTTGATCTCCTCCAACTCAAACACCTCGTCATAAGGCACATTGGCCTCGGCCAGCAGAACGTTCATATGTCCGGGCATTCGACCGGCGACGGGGTGGATGGCATAAGCGACCTCGACCCCTTCCGCCTTGAGGATGTCGGCCATTTCACGGAGCGCGTGCTGGGCCTGGGCGACGGCCATGCCGTAACCGGGAACGACGATGACCTTGTTGGCATTCTTCATCAGGAAAGCGGCGTCGTCGGCGGCGCCGGACTTGGCCGTCTTGTCGCCTGTGGCCGCGGCCGCCGGCCCGGCAGAATCGCCGCCGAATCCACCCAGCAACACATTGACGATCGAGCGGTTCATGCCCTTGCACATGATGTAACTGAGGATAGCGCCGCTTGATCCGACCAGAGCGCCGGTGACGATCAGGGCCGGGTTGGACAACGTGAAGCCGATGCCGCAGGCGGCCCAGCCGGAGTACGAATTGAGCATGGAGACGACAACCGGCATATCCGCGCCGCCGATGGGAATAATGATCAGGAACCCGATCAGGAAGCTGAGCGCCGCCAATGTCCAAAACAGGCTCGTCGACTGCCCGAACACCAAGCCGATAATCAGAACCACTATGGCGGCGGCAATCAGTGCATTGAGCATGTGCTGCATGGCGAACGTGATCGGGTTGCCGCTCATGATGCCCTGCAGCTTGGCGAAGGCGATGATCGAGCCGGAGAATGTGATGGCGCCGATGACCAGACCCAGCGACATTTCAATGATGCTGCCGGTGCGGATATCGCCGAAGTTGCCGATGCCGTAAGCCTCCGGGTTGTAGAAGGCTGCGGCGGCGACAAATACGGCAGCGAGGCCGACCAGGGAATGGAAGGCGGCGACCAGTTGCGGCAGCGCCGTCATTTCGATTTTCAACGCCACCACGGTACCGATGGAACCGCCGATCAGCATGCCCAGGATAATCATAGAGAAGCTGACCACGCCCGGATCAGCCAGGGTGGTGGCAACGGCAATGGCCATGCCGATAATGCCGAGAATATTACCCTGGCGGGAAGATTCAGGCGAACTCAGCCCCCTGAGCGCCAGGATGAAAAGCACTGATGATACAAGGTATGCAAAGCCTGTAATTTCCATGCTCCCGGCCCCCTATTTCTTCTTTTTCTTGAACATGGCGAGCATGCGGTTGGTAACGATAAAGCCGCCGAATATATTGACCGACGCCAGCGTCACCGCCAGGAAGCCCATGACCTTGGCGAAATCCATGTCGACCGGTCCCGCCGCCAGCAGTCCGCCAACGATAATCACCGACGAGATGGCGTTGGTTACGGCCATGAGCGGCGAATGCAGGGCCGGCGTCACGCTCCACACCACGTAGAAGCCGACAAAGCACGCCAGGACAAAAATCGTGAACAGACCAAGAAACGGATCGCCGCCGGCCGCCGATTGGGCCGCCGCCAACTCAGCCGCCTGGCGCGCCAGTTGTTCGGCCTCCTGGAACAATTCAGCGGAGCTATTGGCCAGCCTAGAGGCTTGGTCCGCAATGGTTGCCGGATCCATGGCTATTTACTCCCCTTGTTTTTGGCCGCCTTCGATTTAGCCGGTTTCTTGGGTTTGACCTTTTTCGCCGCCGTCAGTCGCGGGTGAACGACATTTCCGTCACGGGTCACCAGCGTGCCGGTAATCACTTCATCCTCCCAATCAATGGCCAGGGCCTTGGTCTCGGGATCAACCAGCGGCGTAATGAAATTGAGCAGGTTGCGGGCAAACAGCGCGCTTGCGTCCTCGGCTAATCGGCCGGGGACGTTTTCATGGCCAATTATCGTGACACCATTGCTCGTCTTGAGAACCTTACCGGTTTTCGATAACGGGCAGTTTCCACCCGACTCGACGGCGAGGTCGACGATCACGGCTCCCGGCCGCATGCTGGCGACCATGGCTTCGGTTACCAGAACCGGCGCCGGGCGACCCGGGATCAAAGCGGTGGTGATCACAATGTCCTGCTTCTTGATGTGTTCGGCGACCACGGCCTTCTGCTTTTCGAAGTATTCCGGCGGCATTTCCTTGGCATAACCGCCCTCGGTCTGGGCATCCTTTTCCATCTCCGCGTCGACTTCGAGGAACTTGCCGCCCAAGCTTTCAACTTGCTCCTTGGTGGCCGGGCGGACGTCGGTGGCAGTAACGACGGCACCCAGCCGCTTGGCCGTGGCGATGGCTTGCAGCCCGGCAACGCCAACCCCCATGATAAATACCTTGGCCGGCGCCACAGTACCGGCCGCCGTCATCATCATGGGCAGAGCGCGGCCAATCTCACCGGCGGCGTCAAGCACCGCCTTGTACCCGGCCAAATTGGACTGGCTGGATAGGATATCCATGCTTTGCGCCCGAGTGATGCGCGGCATCAGTTCCATGGCAAAGCCCGTGACCTTGGCCTTGGCGAGGGCTTGGACGCCTTTGGCGTCGCCGAGCGAGTTCAAGTGCGCCACGACCATGGTTCCAGCTTTTATTTTTGCCAGTTCGCTGGCCTCAGGCCCACGTACCTTGAAGATGATTAAGGCCGATTTATAGGCAGCCGCCGCGTCATTGGCGATACGTGCGCCGGCTTCTTTGTAAGCGGCATCGGTGAAGGATGCGCCGGCGCCGGCGCCCTTCTCCACGGTGACCTCGAAGCCGAGTTTGATCAGCTTGCCGACGACTTCGGGCGACACAGCGACACGGGATTCGCCCGATTGGCGTTCCTTGGGTACGGCGATCTTCATGCGGGAAATCCCCTAAGTTTGCTGTCAGCCTTTATCATGGCGATCACGCTGGGGCAGGGCACAATCGTTGGTTCCTGTTTATGCCTTGTTAGACCGGTTTTCTCAAGCACTCACTAAGCAGCATGGGAACTCAAGAAATCGGCATTCATGGGCGTTCACAATCGCAGTCACTTTCATCATTGGTCCGCGTTATGGTTTCCGTTACTTAAGACCATCAATAGTACAGTTTAATCGGTGGACAAATTGGAAAATCTGATTGAAATCAACAACGGCGAGCGGGTGAGCCCAACCTTCTCCGCCGAAGAGATGGAGCGGCGCCAGTCCGAACTACGTGCCCGCATGGCCGAGACGGGCATTGATGCCGCCTTGTTCACCTCCTATCACAACATCAACTACTTCGGCGATTTTCTTTATTGCTCCTTTGGCCGTCCCTACGGCCTCGTTATCACCGATCATTCAGCGACGTCCATCTCCGCCAACATCGATGGCGGTCAACCCTGGCGCCGAACCTTCGGTGACAATCTGGTCTATACGGACTGGCAGCGTGACAACTTTATCCGCGCGGTACAGAAACTTGTCCCCGCGGGTGGGCGTGTCGGCATTGAATTCGACCACGTCAATCTGGATAACCGCGCCAAACTGGAAGCCGCGCTTCCGGGAACAGAGTTCGTCGACATTTCCCGCTCGGCCATGGCCATGCGCATGGTCAAGTCGGCGGAGGAAATCGCAGTCATCCGAAACGGCGCCCGCATCGCGGATGTAGGCGGGGCGGCCTGTCGCGATGCCATTGGCGAAGGCGTTCCCGAATACGAAGTCGCCCTGGCTTCAACTGGGGCCATGGTCCGCGAAATCGCCGCAACCTACCCAAATGCCGAACTCATGGATACCTGGACCTGGTTTCAATCGGGGATCAATACTGACGGCGCCCACAATCCAGTGACCAGCCGTAAAATTGAACGGGGCGATATCCTCAGCCTTAACTGCTTCCCCATGATCGCCGGATACTACACCGCTTTGGAGCGGACCCTGTTCCTTCATCACGCGTCGGACCGTCACCTGGAGCTGTGGGAGGTCAATGTCGCCGTTCACCGCCGCGGCCTTGAGTTGATCAAGCCTGGAGCCAGATGCTGCGATATCGCGGCGGAATTGAACGAAATCTACGCACAGCACGACCTGCTGCAATACCGGACCTTCGGTTACGGTCACTCCTTCGGCGTTCTCTGCCATTACTACGGCCGCGAAGCCGGGCTGGAATTGCGCGAGGACATTGAAACCGTGCTGGAGCCAGACATGGTTGTCTCCATGGAACCCATGATCATGCTGCCCGAAGGCATGGACGGCGCCGGTGGTTACCGAGAGCACGACATTCTGATTGTTACCGAGAACGACGCCGAGAATATCACCAAATTCCCGTTTGGGCCTGAGTCCAATATCGTCGGCGTAGCGTAACTGACCATATTAGCTTGAGTGTGTCGCACGTCCTGGTATGTATGCCATGCCATGAAAACGGACAAATTCAATCAGGTTCTCGTCAACGCCATAGACAGCGTTTCCGAGGCGTTCGCCCTATACGGTGCGGACGACCAGCTGGTTTTCTGCAATGCTGCCTATCATGACCACCACAAAGGCCCGCTCGCGGATCTGATCAAACCCGGCCTCGTGTTTGAAGATCTGGTACGCGCCCGCGCCAATTCCGGCGAAGCACCGGATGCTGTTGGCCGTGAGGAGGAGTTCATTGCCGAGCGCATGGAGCGGCACCGAAATCCGGGTCCGGAGTTTGAATCCAAGCACCGCGATGGATGGTTCTCATACCGCGAAAGCCGAACGCCGGAAGGTGGAACCATCATCGTCATAAGAGATATCACCAAACGTAAATTGGTCGATCAGAAATTGCAGGAATTATATTCAGCCGTCGATATGCTGGATGAGCGGATATCCTTGTACGACGCGGAAGACAGGTTGATCTTTTGCAATGAAGGCTTTCGCAAACTGAATGCCGCTGTCCCGGATATGCTGGAGGTCGGCGTGACCCTGGAGGAACAACTCAGTGCCAGCATCGACAAGGGACTGATCCCTGAAGCCGAGGGCCGCAAGGAGGAATGGCTGGCTGAACGCATGGAGCGGCATCGCAATCCCAGGGGGCCATTCGACGTTCCCCGCCAGGACGGCATCATCCTGCACATCCACGAACAAAAACTCCGGGACGGCAAGAGGATCCTAATCTCGTCGGACATTGGTGCCGAAAAACGAGCTGAATTGGCACTACGCGATAGCGAGGAGCGATACCGTCAGGCGGCCGAACTGGTTAACGTCGGGCATTGGCTGTGGGATGAAGTTGAGGGAAGTTGCATTTCTTGCTCGGAAGAATTGGCGCGAATCCACGGTGTATCAGTAGAGGAATTTTTGGCGATAAGTTGCACCAGAGAGGCTGACATCGACTGGGCGCACCCCGACGACCGCGAGAGGTTCGCACGCGCCATGCGCGAAGTGGAAGAGCAAGCGATAGGGTTCGATATCGAATATAGGATAATCGCCAAGGACGGCGTCACGCGCCACATTCGAGAAATTGGCGAGCCCATATTTGATGACGAAGGCGTTTACGTTCGTTCCAGGGGCGTTGTCCAGGATATTACGCAGCTCAAACTGGTTGAACAGGAGCTGCGCACTGCCAAGGAGCAGGCGGAGTTCGCCAACCGGACAAAATCGGATTTCCTGGCCCATATGAGCCATGAACTGAGAACGCCTTTGAATTCAATCATCGGCTTTTCACAAATGATGGGAAACGAAACCTTCGGCCCGCTGGGACATGCCAATTACTTATCCTATGCCCACGATATACTCGGTTCCGGCACACATCTGCTTGGGCTCATCACCGATATTCTCGACATTTCGAAAATTGAGGCGGGGACCTTGGATTTCAACCCTGAGGCCGTCGATGTCCGGGCGGTCATTGGCTCGGTGGTACAGATGATTCGGGAACGGGCGACGAAAGAACTCTTGGAGATATCCATTAACATCACCGATGATATTCCTCCGCTTAACGGCGATGAACTTCGCCTCAAACAAATACTCGTTAATCTTCTGTCCAATGCCGTCAAGTTTACGCCCCGCGACGGCCAAATTTCCGTTACGGCGTTTATTAACCAAGAAAACAGCATGGTCTGGAAAGTCGCCGACACGGGCGTGGGCATTGACGCGGAGGATATGGTCCGCATTTTTGAACCCTTTGAGCAGGCCCGATCGAACGTGGCTCAGGCCCACGAGGGGACCGGCCTCGGTCTGTATTTGACAAAAAAACTAGCCGAACTACATGGCGGAACACTGGGAATTGATAGTGAGGTCGGCCAAGGCACCACGGTCACCATCAGTTTTCCGCCGGACCGAACCATCTGAATCGCTTTCAACTCCCCGCATACGGCATATTATACGCCTATCCGGTCTTGCTAACGATGCGGCCGGCACTGAACCTGTGTCGAAATGGAAAATCGCATGGTGGGAACCGATCATCTCGTTGTCGCCTGCCTCGGTGGCAACAAGACGGCGCTGGAACGAAGGCCGATACCTCGGCCGGATGCGGGCGAAATGCTTCTTCGCCTGCGGGTCGTCGGGTTTTGCGGCACCGACCTGTTCAAGCTGACCAATGGCGGCGCCACCCCCGGCACAGTGCTCGGCCATGAGGTTGTCGGAGAAGTTGTTGATCTCGGACAAGATGTAACGAAGTTCAAACCCGGCGATCGAATCGCCGTTCCCCATCATGTCCCCTGCGGCACTTGCATACTTTGCCGCCGGGGCAACGAAACGATGTGCGAGGTATTCCGCGAGAATCTCATGGAGCCCGGCGGCTTTGCCGACCATATTGTGATCCGGCCTAGGGCGACGGAGTTGGCGGCACATGCGCTACCTGACGGTTTAGGTGACGAGAAGGCGGTGTTCATGGAGCCGGCGGCTTGCGTGTTGCGCGGCATCCACCGCTCCGGCCTGGAGCCAAACGGCACGGCCGTTGTCATCGGATCGGGCAGCATGGGACTCCTGCACCTGCTGGTTCTTCGCGCCGCCATGCCCGACGCAGAAGTAATTATGATCGATCCCGTCGGGGAACGGCTTGCCACAGCGCAAGCTCTCGGCGCGACGGCAACCGCGATGCCGGGGCAAGGAGCCGAGGATGCTGTCCTCGCCGCCACCGGTGGTCTTGGCGCCGACGCAGTCTTCGATACGGTCGGCGGCAATGCGGTACTTGAGGCGGGGCTTGAACTGACGCGCCAGGGAGGGACCGTGGTTCTATTCGGTCACGCACCGGAAAACACGCCGGCCGGGTTCGATCTCAATTCATTGTTCAAGTATGAGCGGCGGGTCCTTGGCACCTATTCGGGCGCCCTTGTGGAACAGGCGGAGATTTTCGATCTTCTTTGCAGCGGCGCGCTTGACCCCTCCCCGCTGGCCACGCACAAGATGCCGCTTGATGACTTCGAGCATGGCGTTTCCCTGGTGGTCAATCATCAGGCGCTCAAGGTATTGTTTACGCCGTCGCGGGAGGCGGAAACTTCAAAATGACAGACCAGCAATTGATGCTCGGGGCATTCCTCACCGGGCCTGAGGAAATTGAGACCCGCGAGATACCCGTCCCCCGCCCCGGTCCGGGCGAAATCCTGTTAAAGGTCGAGGCCGCAACCACCTGTGGTACCGACGTCAAGGTGTTTCGCCGCGGTGGTCACCCCCGCATGCTCAAGACACCGACTTTGTTCGGCCATGAGATGGCGGGCCGGGTCGCCGCCTTGGGTGACGGCGTGACCACCATATCCGAAGGCGATGCCGTGGTAGTCGCAAACTCGGCGCCGTGCATGGAGTGTGATCCTTGCGCCCGGGGCCGGGAAAACCTCTGTGAAGACCTTCACTACCTGAACGGCGCCTTCGCCGAATATATCCTTGTGCCGAAACGGTTTGTTGAATTGAACATTCATTCAATTCCGGCTGGCCTGCCGTTTGCGAAAGCGGCGCTGACGGAACCGCTTGGCTGCGTTCTTCATGGTATGGACGCCTGCGATCTGGAGCGGTACGGCGCCAATGGGCCGGTCGAGGTTATCGTATTCGGCGGCGGCCCGATTGGATTGCTGTTTGTCGCCGCCCTGGCCCGTGAAGGCCATCACGTTATTCTCGCCGACCCCAATCCCGAACGCCTCCAGGTGGGAAAGGAACTGGGCGCGGCCAAAACAATCGAGATCGCCCGGGGCGGCGGCCAAGCCGACTCCGTCCGGGCGCAAACGGAAGGCGGCAATGGGGCCTGGGTCGCGGTTGACGCAAGCGGTGTGCCTGAGGTCTGGCTTGATGCCATCGGATCGGTTCGCCCTGGTGGTCTAGTTAATCTGTTCGGCGGTTGCGCGCCCGGCACGTCCATTCCCCTGGACACCCACCTCGTCCACTACAGCGAACTCACCGTCAAGGGCGTCTATCACCACCGCCCCGACACCATCCGTCGCGCTCTAGCGCTTCTCGCCGAGCCCGATTTCAAGGCGGAACTACTGCTGTCGGCGGAACGCGCTATCGATCAGGTGGAGGACGCTCTTCGCAGCATGATGCGTAAAGAAGCGCTTAAGGTCGTCATCAGGCAGGAGGCTTAATCGCGCCGGTCAGGTCAGACAGGCTTTGCTTCTGGCCGCCCCCGGCATCGAAGTTGGCGGGATCGAGCCATGTCTCAAACGCCGCCTTCAGGGCCGGCCACTCCGTATCCAGGATCGAATACCAGGCGCTATCGCGGTTGCGGCCCTTGGTAACAACCGCCTGGCGGAAAATACCCTCGAACCGAAAGCCGAGACGGAGCGCCGCCGCGCACGAGCCGGCGTTCAAGGCATCACATTTCCACTCGTATCGGCGGTAACCCAGTTCATCAAAGGCGCGGCCCATCATCAGGTACATGGCTTCCGTCGCGGCGATGGTCTTCTGCAATGGCGGCGCGTAGTTGATGTGTCCGACCTCAATCACGCCGGCATTCGGTGTTATGCGAAGGTAACTCGCGACCCCAACCGCCCGGTCCGTGTCCGCCGCAACGATGGCGTGAAACAGCGGATCGTCGCCCAAACAGGTTGCTTCCATCCATTCCCGGTAGGCCTCGAACGTATCCATCGGACCATAGGGTAAATAGGTCCAAATGCGGCCTTCGCTATCCTCGCTGTTAGCGTCAACTAAGTCGGCGGCATGGCGATCAGGATCAATCGGCTCAATGCGGCATGTGCGCCCTGACATCACCGTCCTCGGCGGCGGTTGCCGGGGTTTCCAATCAGGAACCTCAGGGCCGATGGGTTGGCCGAGTTCGTTGAGACGGTCCGCCATAATTGTTCCTTCCCTAAGCTCCAGTGCGGCTAACGTATCAACCCGCCTCGGCTGAGTGGAAGGGCCAATCGCCGTTATTCCGAAGGAGCCATTCAGCCAGGCCGGCGGGCAATCATATCAATCTCAACCAAAGCGTCACGGGCCAAGCCGGTAACGCCGACGCAGGTTCGCGCCGGCAGCCGGTCGGACGGAAAGTAGGACTTGTAGGCATCGTTCATGGCTTCATAATCACGATAAAACTCGGTGATATACACACGGCACGAAAGTACGTGCTCGAGGCCAAGTCCCAACCCATCCAGTACGATAATCAAATTGTCCATGACGCGGCGGGTTTGCGCGCCGACATCCTCCGCCAGAGGTTTGGAATCGTCGTCGGGATCGGTCGGCATCTGCCCGGTCAATTGGATCCAGCCGTCGCTCTCCACGGCATGACTGAAAGGCGCGACATGGGTTGGCGCCGACGAAAAGTTATGAAAGATGGGTTCACCCATTGAGTTTCGCTCCCTTAATACCGCCGCCCATTGGTGGCCGCGCCGGTCAATATTACCAGCCGAAGCACAGTGCATGAAAGTTCAATCGGAAAGTCCTTGTATCGATGGCTGTTTGCCTGCAAAGACGAACACAGCAGGGCCCGAGGCCCATAGAGCCAGGACAACGGAATGCAGGGAACGCAGACCACCGGCCTCATCTGCGCGGCACTCGCAGCGGCTTGCTTCGGCAGCATTCCTCCGCTTGCCGGCGTCGCGTACGCCAATGGCGTAAACCCGATAACAGTAATCGCCTTTCGTGCCGGCATGGGATTGGCCGGCGGGTTGCTTCTCACGGTACTTCTGAAACGCTCATTCACCGTCCCAAAGGCGGCGTGGCCGGCAGTATTGGGAACCACCCTCGGGCTGTTTCTCATTAGTTTCTGCTACATGTATGCAATCAGCCTGATACCGGTAAGCTTGGCAGTCCTGGTTCTTTATACCTTCCCATTCATGATCCTGATCAGCGACTCCGTGATCAACCGGCGCCGGCCCGGCCTACCCCTGATCATGGCTATTGTGGTCGCCTTTTCCGGCTTGAGCCTTGCCCTGGGGACGACCCTAGCGGAGTTGGACTGGCGTGGCGTCGCGCTAATGCTTGTCGCCGCTATCGGAGCGGTTTTGTCCATGATGTTCGGTGCCCGTGCCGGCCGCCACATCGGCATCATCAGGTTGACCGTTTGGACTCACATGATCGCTGTACCGGCTTTTCTGGTGGCGGTTCCCCAATTCGGCGGCTTCGCTCTTCCTCAGGCTGATCCCGGCTGGTGGAGCTTGGCGGCCATTGGTGTGTTTTATATTGCCGCGGTCCTGGCTCTGTTCGCCGCCGTCAGTATTGCCGATCCGGTCCCGGCAGCGATCATTCTTCATCTCGAACCTCTGGTGACGATTGCCGCCGCCATGTTCCTCCTGAGTGAAAGCTTGACCGGCACTCAATACCTGGGGGCGGCACTGATTATTGTCGCCGTGCTCTCGGTTACACGACAAACCTCAGCCGTCAAACCTTAGGGATATCAGCCGGTTCCTAGATAAACTCTTCTGACTCGAACTTGAACTCGTCGAGTTCGCTGGTTTGCGTGCCGAGATAGATTGGCTCCGCTTGACTTCGATGAATGTTGATCTTGGCATTGAATACATCGCGAGTCCGGCCGTGTTTGTCGGCGATGCAGTAACGTTTGATACCGAAACTTCCATCTTCCCGCTTCTCGCCGGTCAGATAACATCTGATGTCCTCCACTTCATCGCCGGACAGGACCAAACCCTCGAGTTGGGAAAGCGATTCTTGTGCTCGTTCGATAAAATGAACCGTGGATATGCGCTCCAGGCGACCGGTCTCAACGTCCGTCATGGGCACCATGAAGTCTCCAACCAGAACCTGACCCGTCGTCGCCCGGTCTATCATTCGCGCCAGTTCGATAGTGACGTCGCCAACGATGTAACTGAAAACTGTCGGGCTCAGGCCCTCGGACTGGTAGAACTCGTAATGGCCGCCAACGTGAAAACAGGCACGTAACAGGGGGGTTGTGTTCGGGCTCGACTTGGCCCGGGCGATGGCATTGTCGGCCAGCACCAAGTGCAGGAAGTGATAGAGATTGACGTTGGCCTGCACGGTCTGGTCCCGGTTCCAGACGTAAAACCCGTCACCGGTGGTGGTGCGCGCGAAGTTGATGTCGATCTGGCTTTTCAGCAGTTTCGCATAGGCCGAATTGACGGAGAAGGCGAGGCTGTTGAGCTGTGTCACCTGCTCGAGCGGCGAGTATAGCGAAAAGCCAACGATATCGAACAATACCACGGCGCGATCCTCCACATAGGAGATGGAGTAGCGCTTAACAACGTCCTCCATGATCTCGAAGCTCAGATCCTTACCGGGAATGAATGGCAGGGAAATCACCACCGGATCGCGCTCCATCAGCTCGGCGAAATGACGCAAACCCTCGGGCGTAACCTGCTTCGGATTTGCAATCACGTCTTCGATGAAGCTTCGCGGCTCAATACCGAGCAATTCACCGCCTGACTCCTTGGCTTCCTGTTTGGCGCGCTGGGCTTGTTCGCTGATGGTGTAATGGGGAATGACCAGAACTTCCATGCCATCGCCCGTCGCGGCCCACACCAGGACGAGATTGCGGCCTAACCCCCATAGCTCATTGAGTTCGTTCTCCAGGGAGTCGACCCATTCCTGCTCTTTCTCGCTCAGGTGAGTTTCGGGTGAGACCTTCAGATCGACAGTCATTGATCGGGCTCCGGCATCAAGGGCGTTCCCTCGGCGCTCAAGACGCTTTGGCGTTTGTCCGTGAAATCACGGGTCGCCGCACTAATCTCTTCGAGCGCCTGGTCGATCACGGCCAACCGTTCAAGACCCGGCGCCGAAAACTCCTCATCCTTGAAGTGTTCGAGACAGCGGCGCAGGCTGGAAGCATGGTAAGCGGTGGCGTTGACAAAGTCATGGATACTGCGCGGCCGCTTCATGTAAATTTCATGGACGTTGCGCAGGTTCTCCACGAGGATCTGAATGACCTGTTTGGTAAATGGATCGTACGACTCGATCTTCGATGTCAGCGAGCTGACCGGCAGCCGAACCACAACGCTTTCCTCAAGCACGCGGGCATGCGCCATACGCTGTGACCCATCAATGATAGCCATCTCACCGAATAACTCGCCTTCGGTCATGGTCGCCAGATGCACTTCCTCGCCTTCCACATCCTTGAAAATACCGACCGAACCCAGTTGGACGATAAACGCGGCATCGCCATCGTCGCCTTCCTTGAAAATCAGGTCGCCGACATTGAAAAACTCTTTTTTGGCGCCACTATCTGATGCAAACATCTATTTGTCGCCCGTACACCCAATCGCGGGCGGAGTTTACATTGTGCGCTACGGCGGCGGCAAGTTCGCGGCGTAGATGCGCTATTCGGCCAATGGAATTTGAAAAGATTTGAGCATTTTCTTTTGCCGCCGGGCCAGCTTGGCTTCATCAAAATCGTCAATCAGGTCGTGGAACAGGCGATGCCAGTTGATTTCCGCCTTGAGGTGGGTGAAGACGCTGCCCAGTCCAATGGCCGAACGGTCCATGAGCACGAATTCGGGCGGCGGGGTAACGCCGCCGACCTCGCGTAATTCCCGGTGCACTTTGGCCACCACTCCGGCCCCGTATAACGGTCCATCGCCCTCCTGGATCGGCATGATCCGGTCCTGCAATAGCGGCGCATAGAGAAACCTGGCCCATTGGTTGAGAATATCGATCACGTGCCTCTCAAGACCGACAAACCCCCAGGTCTCGTAGGCGCTCACCGCCAAGTCCTCGTCGCCGTCGCGAAGTGCGCAGTAGAGATCAATAACGGCACGGATAAAACTCGGCTTGAAAACCCGGATACAGCCGAAATCCATGAGATTGACGGAACCGTCGGGCCGTACCGTGTAATTGCCCAGGTGCGGGTCGCCATGAATGCAGCCGTAGTAGTAAAGCGGCACGTACCAGGCCCGGAACATGTTCTCGGCCACGGTATTGCGCATATCGAGATGATGATCGACGAAATCCAACAGCGGCGCGCCGTCGAGCCAAGTCATCGACAGCAATCGGCTTGTGGATAGCTCATCCACGGTCTCGGGGACATGAACGCCGGTCTCATCATTAAGGATATTCCCGTAGAGGCCCAAGTTGCGGGCTTCGCGGTCGTAGTCCAATTCCTCGCGCAATCGGTTGGACAGCTCTTCGTGGATATGGGTGGGGTTGATGGCCGGGTCGTAGCGGCGGTAAACGGCGAAGGCCAATTTCAGTTGCCGCAAGTCGGCCTCCACGGCAGACGCCATGTCCGGGTACTGTATTTTGCAGGCCAGGTCGCGGCCGTCCGAGGCCACCGCCCGATGCACTTGGCCCAAGGATGCGGCCGCCGCCGCTTCTCGTTCGAAAGACTGAAAATGCGATTGCCAATCGGCGCCCAATTCCGTCGACATGCGGCGGCGGACAAAGGCCCAACCCATGGACGGCGCGCTGGTTTGCAGCTTGGCCAGTTCGACGAGATACTCGTCGGGCAGAACATCGGGAACGGTGGCCAGGATTTGCGCCACCTTCATCAGCGGCCCCTTAAGACCGCCGAGGATGGCGTGCAGTTCGGCGGCATGTTCGCCGCGGTCCAGGGGCATGCCGAGAAAACGGCCGCCGGCCATTTTCGCCGCCATGCCGCCCGCCGCGGCGCCAACCCGGGCGTAGCGTTTAACCCGCCCTGAGAGTCTGTTGTCTTCAGCCATTGTGCAACCGGCCTACAGCGCTTCTTCCAATTCATCAACGAACCCGGAAATGACGCTCAATCCCCGCTTCCAGAATTCCGGGTCCGAGGCGTCTAAGCCGAATGGCGCCAGGAGTTCCTTGTGTCGGAGGGTGCCGCCAGCCCTAAGCATATCGAAGTATTTATCCTGAAACCCTTCGGAGCCGTCGGCAAATACACCGTACAGCGAATTCACCAGGCAGTCGCCGAAGGCATAAGCGTAGACGTAGAATGGCGAATGGATGAAATGCGGGATATAGGCCCAATAGGACCGGTAATCGTCGTCGAGCCGAATGGCCGGTCCCAGGCTTTCGGCCTGTACGTCCATCCAGATATCGCCCAAACGCTCGGCGCTCAATTCGCCGTCGGGGCGCTCGGCGTGGACGCGCCGCTCGAAGCCATGAAAGGCGATCTGGCGGACCACCGTATTGATCATATCCTCGACTTTGCCGGCCAATAGGATACGCCGCCGCGCCGGATCGTCCTCGCCGGCCAGCATGGCCCGGAAAGTCAGCATCTCGCCGAACACCGACGCTGTTTCGGCCAGAGTCAAAGGTGTGTCGGCCATCAGCGCGCCTTGATCGGCGGCCAGCACCTGATGGACGCCGTGGCCCAGTTCGTGCGCCAGGGTCATCACGTCGCGGGCCTTGCCGTGGTAATTGACCAGGACATAGGGATGAGCCGAAGGAACAGTGGGATGAGAAAAGGCGCCGGAGGCCTTGCCGGTGCGCGGCGGCACGTCGATCCAACGCTCATCGAAAAACCGTCCGGCGATCGTCGCCATCTCCGGTGCGAAGCCGCCGTATGCCGACAACACCATCTCGCGAGCTTCGTCCCAGGAGTAGTGGCGGTCACTGTCGTCAGGAAGCGGCGCGTTGCGGTCCCAGTAGTCGAGCGCGTCGACGTCGAACCACTGCGCCTTGAGTCGGTAATAGCGGTGCGACAGGTTTTCGAAACTACCCTGGACAGCACTCACCAGGGCTTCGACCACGTCATCCTCGACTTGGTTAACCAGGTTTCGCGATGAGGCCGGGTCCGCGTATTGCCGCCACTGATCCTCGATCTCCTTGTCCTTGGCCAGGGTATTGGTGACCAGGGTCAGCACACGCATGTTGTCATCCAGGCCTTGACCGAGGGCCTTGGCCGCCGCCTTGCGCACTTTGCCATCGCTGGAGGTCAGCAAGTTCAGGGTTTCATCCAGGGTCTTCTCCTCGCCATCGACCTGAAACCGCATGTCGGCCATGGTCTGGTCGAACAGGCGCACCCAGGCGGCGCGTCCGGCAACGGACTTTTCGTGCAGAATTTTCTCCAGGTCGTCACTGAGCTGGTGCGGCCGGAAGACACGGACGTCGCGGACCCAGGGCCCATATCGCGCCGCCTCGGGATGCTCAAGCTGCGCCGCCAACACATCATCCTCCAGGCGGTTGAGTTCCAGAGTGAAGAATAGGACGGCGGTGGAAATGTTCGTCACCCGCTCCTGCGTGGTCTGATAGAACCGCCCGATCTCCGTATCGCTGACATCGCCGGCGTGGAGAAGTTGAGCGTAGCTCATAATCCGATCGAGCCGTTCGCTGATCGCCTCGAATGCAGCAACCGCTCCGGCCAGCGCTTCGCCGTCTAGATCGGCCAACTTTCCCTGGTAGTCGGCCTGGAAGCGCTCAACTTTGCCCCGCGCCCAGTCCAAATCAGCAATCAGTTCCTCAGACTCCGGTCCTGGATACAAATCGTCTAGATTCCAGATCGGCAGCTCGGCGGCATCATTCATAATTTTCTCCTCGGGTCCCCGCCATATAAGCCTGGAATTGCAGACCCGCAACGACAATGATAGAGACAGCGACAAATGGGGAGGTTTCCTTATGCCCGAGCCGGCATGGCCCAACCTAGCGGCGATGTTTTTCGACCAGGCTGCCCGCCTGGGCGACAGGCCATTCCTGTGGGCCAAGCGCGACGGCGCATACCGCCCCCTAAGCTGGGGCGATACGGCGGCCCGGGTAACGCCGCTGGCCCGCGGCCTGCATGCGCTCGGTATCAAAGCCGGTGACCGGGTCGCGCTGATTTCAGAAAGCCGTCCGGGTTGGCTGATCGCCGACATCGCCATTATGTCCATCGGCGCCATTTCCGTTCCAGCCTATACGACCAATACAGAAGACGATCACCATCATTTGCTGACTGACAGCGGTGCCAAGGCAGCCATCGTTTCATCCGGACGTCTGGCCGAAGTCCTGTTGCCCGCGGCGGCCCGCGCACCTGAAATGAAGACCGTGATCGCGCTGGACCCGATCGAGGGCCTTGAGGCGGAAGGGATCGAGATCATTCACGCCCGTGCGCTTACCGAACGAGGACAAGCCGGTCACAAAAACATCGTCGAGACGGCGCAAAGTTGGCAACCCGACGACACTGCCTGCATCATATACACCTCCGGCACCGGCGGGCGCCCCAAAGGCGTGATGCTCAGTCACCGCAATCTGTTTCATAATTGTGCCGGCGCCTCGGACGCGCTGGAAGAGATCGGATTGGAAGACGAGGTATTTTTATCGTTCCTGCCGCTGTCGCATTCCTACGAACACATGGCCGGACAGTTCTTCCCCATGACCATCGGCGCGCAGATCTATTATGCGGAGGGAATCGACAAACTGGGCGCCAATATGGTCGAGGTACGCCCAACAATCATGACCGCCGTACCGCGACTATATGAAACGCTGCACCAGCGGATATCCCTCGGCGTCCGCAAGGCCGGCGGGGCCAAGGAGAAGATGTTCCGTAAGACGCTGGCCCTCGGGCGCAGGAAATTTGAGAACCCGGCCAGCCTTGGACTTGTGGAGAGGTTGCAGGACAGCATTCTCGACAAGTTGGTCCGCCAGAAAGTGCGCGGGCGGTTCGGCGGCCGCCTCAAAGCCCTGGTCTCGGGCGGCGCGCCGCTAAATCCGGAGATCGGCATGTTCTTCACCGCCCTTGGCCTGCGCCTGTTGCAAGGTTACGGCCTGACGGAAACCGCGCCGCTGATCAGCGTCAACCGGCCCTCCCGCATCAAGCTTCATACCGTCGGTCCGCCGGTCAAGAACACTGAGGTCAAGATCGCCGATGATGGTGAGATCCTGGCCCGTGGCGATTTGGTCATGCAGGGCTACTGGAACAACGAGGAAGCGACGCGTGAGATGATCCGTGACGGCTGGGTTCACACCGGCGACATCGGCCTCCTTGATGAGGACGGCTATTTAGTTATCACCGACCGCAAAAAGGACATCATCGTTAATTCCGGCGGCGACAACATCGCGCCGCAGCGCATTGAGGGGTTGTTGACCATGGAACCGGAGATTGCCCAGGCCATGGTCCACGGCGACAAACGCCCACATCTGGTCGCCCTCCTCGTCCCCGACGATGGCTGGCTTAAGGAACACGGGGAGTTAGCTGGAGAAGGTTTGCATAAGGCTCTCTCGACCGTGGTTGAGCGGGTCAACGCAAACCTGTCCAATATTGAAACCGTTCGCCGGTTCATCATCGCCGACGAGCCCTTCACCGTCGATAACGGCCAAATGACACCGACCATGAAAGTTCGCCGCCATCAAGTCATCGACACCTACGGCGCGGCCCTGGAGGGCCTTTACCGATGAACAAAGGATTCCAGTCATGACGTTCCTACCTAACTCGGCTCACGCCCGCGACATTGCCTCGATCGTCCACCCGCAAACCGACGTCAAACGCCATGAAGATGTTGGGCCGACCATCATGACCAGTGGCGAAGGCATCTACGTCACCGATGACGCCGGCAACAAATTGATCGAGGGCGTGGCGGGTCTTTGGTGTGCTTCGTTGGGGTTCGGCGTCGAACGCCTCGCCCAGGTCGCCTATGAGGCCATGAAAGACATCGGCTACTACCACTCCTACCGGCACAACTCGAACGTACCCTCCATTGATTTGGCGGAGAAGCTGCTGTCAATCGCACCGGTGCCGATGTCCAAGGTCCTATTCCAGTGCTCCGGCTCGGAAGCCAACGACACGGCGATCAAATTGGTCTGGTACTACCACAACGCCATCGGCAAGCCGGAAAAGCATAAGATCATCGGCCGCCGGAACGGATATCACGGAAACACCGCCGCCGCTGTCAGCCTGTCCGGCAAACCCGACATGCACCGCGATTTCAACCTGCCGTTCGAGCCATTCCGGCATACGGATTTCCCCTACTACTACCGTTGCCACGAAGACGGCGAAAGCGAAGAGGACTTCGCCACCCGTATGGCCGACAGCCTGGAAGCGATGATCCTTGAGGAAGGACCGGAAACCGTCGCCGCCTTCTTTGCGGAGCCGATTATGGGCGCCGGCGGCGCCATTGTCCCACCGTCGACTTACTTTGACAAAGTTCAGGCCCTGCTTGAAAAATACGAAATCCTGTTCGTCGCCGACGAAGTCATTTGCGGATTTGGCCGCACCGGCAATATGTGGGGCAGTCAAACCTGTAATCTACAACCGGATATGATCAGTTGCGCCAAGGCGCTATCCGCCGCGCATCAACCGATTTCCGCGCTGATGATCAACGAAAAGGTTTATCAGGCGATGCGGGTCGAGAGCGACAAAGTCGGCACCTTCGCGCACGGTTATACCTTCGCGGGACACCCCGTCGCCGCCGCCGTCGCCCGCGAGGTGCTGCAAATCTACGAGGAAATGGATATCGTCAACCATGTCCGCCGCGTCGGACCGCATCTGGGCGAGCGACTGATACACCTCGCTGATCACCCGCTCATCGGCGACATTGATGGACGCGGACTGCTGTGGGGCCTGGAGGTGGTCGAGGATAAGGAAACACGCGCGCTGTTCGATCCGGCACGCAAGATTGGTCAGCTGATCGGGGATCATGCGCGCGACAACGGTTTGATCGTGCGCGTGATCGGTGACCGAATGGTCTTTGCGCCGCCGTTGATCATCACCGAAGATCAGGTGAACGACATGGTGGGCGCGTTGGAAAGGGCCTTGGATATGGCGTGGCGGGAAATTTCGGCGCCCTGACTACGACACAAAACCTTGGTAATTGGGGCAGAGTTTCCGACAGAACTGAAGTTCGCCACGGCAAAACTGGCGATACGGGCATTTGACACACTTGGTAATGCTTGAAATCGCCATGTCGGGCTCGTTCGACCAAAAACTCTCCGTATCAATCGCCATGTTATGCGTCAGTTTTTCCATTGGCGTGGGAAGAATGTATTTCATCGCTTCTACTCCCCAAAGTTTACGGTATCTTCAAGCATGAATAATTATAGACCCATGCAATCGCCGCGGCTTTGACGCAAGTCAAACTAGGGATGTCGTCGGAGTGCAGTCAGCGGCGGCTGGCAACGGTCTTTTGATAGAGACCGCCAAAGTAGGTTTCCGTACGCCAGGTATAGTTCTCGGGCCGGCTGGCGAATTCCGCAATGCGGTGTCGGCAGAGGCTCTTGGCAAACGGCTCAAGCAGGTCGAACACCACGCTCATGATCGGCCGCAGGGGGTGCGCCCAGTGCGGCTGGTGATAGTCGATGAACACCACCTTGCCGCCCGGCGCCATGCGCGACAGCAACGCATCAACGACCCTATGCTTGTAGCCGTCGGGCATCTCGTGCAGCAGGAAAAAGCTGACGATGGCGTCGTAGGTGCCGTTGCCGGGCTCCGCCGCGTCGGCATGACGAACCTTAGCTTGCGGTATGTCGGCAATTTTTTGACGGCATCCGGCAACCTGAATTGGCGCAACGTCGATAATATCAAGCTCGCCTCGCGGTCCCAGATACCGCGCCAGTCGCTGTGACAGGTCGCCATAGACGCAACATGCCTGAAGGACGCGCTGGCCCTGCTGCAACTCCTCAAACGCAGCCTGCTGTAAACGGCGGTCGTTGCCCCAAAGGACCGTGTTGACGACCCAGTCCTGGTCCAGCAGGCGAACGTTGACCGGGTCAATGTAGGCCCAGGTATAAACGTCGCGAAGATAGTTGGGAACAGTTACCGAGCCGGCCTCGGGCGGAGGCGTGGGTGTATCGCGAGAGCGGGCGATTGGCGGCGGGAACGCTGCAGCTGAACCCTCAAATGCGTGAAAATTCTGTTTCATGAATACGATCCTAGCTGCCAAGTGGTGCTCAAGTTTTGACCCAAGTCCAATTTTCTGAACTGTCGGAAAAAAGATTTCTTACGCCCCTCGCGCGGGTCATGGAATATCGTTGCCGAAACCGCTTCTATGCCTTACGTACCGACACCACAGAATCCATCCACCGCTGCTGGCCGCTGATAGGTTCGGCGTGGTTATCTATGATCCAATTGGGATGGGCGCCCTCGAAGTCCCACCATTTGAGTTCATCTCTGGGGGCATCCCGTTCGATCGCATGCGGAGCTTTTTTGCCGGACGCATATCTTCCGTACTCCCAGCGCCGGCCGTGGCTCGATATGGCGACAATCCCCGGCACGACATTTTCGGTTACGTGCGCTGTCGCTTCAATCTCACCGAGCGGTGAGGCAATCTTGATCCGATCACCATCCTTGATCCCCTGAGCGGTCGCTGAGCTTGGATTGATCCAGCCGGGATTGTCGGTGTTGATTTCGTCCAACCACGGGCAGTTCTGGGTGCGCGAAAGAGTCTGGGTATTGATGCGGAATGTGGTCAGAACAAATTCACCTTCCTTCAGCTCCTGGTGCTCGGGTACAGCGGTGTAACTCGGCAGCGGTGGCAGACCATGAGCCTCAAGGATCGGCGAGTAGATTTCGAAATATCCGGACTTATTTATCAGATCCGGCGCAAACCCGCGATAGACAGTGCCCCAGATCATCTGACCGACGTAGCCCATGTATGCACCGGGACTGCCCCGGTACCCCTTGGTCCGGGCCTCGCTTTCGCTGCTGGTACCGGCAATCCGCCAGTTCCAGTAGACACCCGTGGTATCGTCGAATACTACGCCTGGTTCCTGAAGGGCGGCGGCTGGAACTGTCTCGCGGTAGGAGTAATAAGCCGGGTCGGCCTTTTCATCGTACCAAAGGCCGCGCTTTTTCATGCCCCGGAAACCACCTGCATTTTTCTTCACGTCCGGGGTCATATCACAGGCTTTCTTGACGAAAGCTTCCGCCGATTCGAAGCCGAGCGGAATTCCCAATCGCTTGGCCAATTCGCAACATACGTCTTTGAAGTCCCGGGCTTCGCCCTGCGGCGCAACGACCGGTTGGCGGATGTAGTATTCGGGAACCTGTGTCGGTGAAATGCCGTCCTCGAAATCGAAAGTCTCAAGATAGGTCGCGTCGGGCAGGATGAGATCCGCAAGTGCAGCTGACTCGTCGTAGAACGGCGTCACGGCGACAGTATAGGGGATCAGCGATTCATCTTTGAGAATGTCGATGTTCTCGCGGACGTTGGCGTTCGAGTATGCCGGATTATAGTTGTACCACATATACACTTCGGGCCGGCCGGCACGTCCGTCCTTGATCATTTTCAGAACCCTGTGGCCGAGACCATGGATCGGCAAGGCAGCATCGCCCTCGAAGCCATTGAGGATATCAAGTTTCCGAGCGGCAGGTTTGTTATCGGGTCCGGTCGGGTAATTCCATTGCGGCGCCACGGCGAGGCACCGGCCCCCCGGGTTGTCGATGTTACCTGTGATTGCGGCCAGCATCTGGATCGCGCGTTCTACCTCGACGCCGTTGTACTGAGAACTGGCGCCACGTGAACTGATCACGCAAGCCGGCCGCGCATTGGCGAAATCGATAGCGGTCTCGCGAATTTGCCCAGCACTGACACCACTGATCCCCTCGGCCCATTCAGGTGTGTAGGGCTTGAGATGATCGTTCAGTGCTGCAATCTTTTGCTCTGTCGAAACAATTGGATTAGGCGTCATCTGACAGAACTCGAAAAACGCCTCGCCGGCGCCCCGGTAAAGTCCCTCGGCCATAATCACATGACACATGGCAAGAACGACGGCAGCGTCGGTGCCGGGCCGTATCTGGACCCATGTATGCGACTTTGACGCGGTGTTCGACAGCCGGACGTCGAAGGTGACCATTTTCAGGTTCCGCTCGGCCAGAGCGGCCGCGAGCCGGCGCGCCAAGGCGACATGGTTGGTGTCCGCCTCCATGACGTTGCTGCCGAAGTTGAGGATGAACCGGGTGTTGTCGAAATCCCAGTTGTCGCGGGCGCCACCCCAGGTCAACTCTTGGGCGGTTAGGCGGGCGCTCTGGCCGAGGCATGAGTTGTCGGCGATGGTGCCGGTGCCATAGGTGGCGAGAAAGACCTTGTTGATCAATCTGTCGGCGCTGGCCGATATCCATCCGTGGTGAAACATAAACTTTTCCGGCTGTCCGGCATCGCGTAATTTTCTGAGGCTGCCGGCGAGATCGCCGAGAGCTTCATCCCAGGACACCTTCTGCCATTTTCCCTCGCCGCGCTTTCCGATCCGTTTCAAGGGCTGCAGGATGCGATCAGGGTCGTAAACCTGACTGACACCGGCCTGGCCCCTGGCGCACATTGTCCCCGCAGTTCGCGCGGATTGGGGATTTCCCTCGACCTTGACGATGTATCCGTTCTCGACGTAGCCGATCGCCGGGCAACGGCTGGCGCAGAGCGCGCAGGCAGTGGCGACGGGCTCACGTTCGGTGCCACTGAGATAGGAGTAGTCCTTTCCGCCGGTTTCTTTCAGGCGGGTCTCACGGGCGATCGCTTTGCCGGCGGCTAGCGTCGGCGCCCCCGACGCCGTGACGGCGCCCAGCTTTAGGAAATCTCGACGGCTAACCATGGCGTCCTCCCTTACTCCTCAAAGCCCTACCGGCCCAGTAATCTGGCCGGCGGCGACGATGACATAGCGCAGCATGAACCCTCCGATCAGTACCGCGATGGAGACAATAATTTCGACGGACCTGGGCGCCGCGAATTCCCGGTGGTGAAGCAGCTTCGGCATGACGTAGAACGCCTCAATGACGGCCGGCATCACGAGTCCGATTAGGACCACTCCGACCCAAAACATCGCGGCCATCTCGCCGCCCGGCAAGATCGTTGCGATGGCATATTTCATGTCGCCGATGGTCAGATGGGCGAACATCAGGAACAGGAAGATCACCATAATCTCGATGCCGATAAGGATTAGATCGAATGTGGTCAGCACATACCCACTCTCCCGGTGCCGGCGGCCGATCCTGCCGGTGGTGCGCCGCGCTTGAACGCGGCGGTCGGTCTCAACATCGGGGCTTTTCCGGTGAAACAACGTCTGCGACAGGGTAATCACCGCAACCCCCGTCGATAGCGCCGAGACCAGGAACAACATTGCCAGTATCGGTGAGTTCCACAACGGCCGTGCCGGCATGGCGCCGAGCATAACGCCGGTATAGACCGCAACGCCTACACCCAAGGGGACATTGATCCAGGCGAGGGCCTTGCGGGCGGTATTCAGGCGCTCACTCAGGCGCTTGAGCTGCGGGAACAGAGTTGGCAGAAAGGCAATCGCGTACAAGAGGCTAGCGAAGATAAACAGCATCAATAGCCATGACCCGATATTCATCGGCGACAGATTTATCACCTTGAACAAGTTCATCATCCGGAACGGCCGTCCCAGCTCGAAGACGATTAGAAAGGTGCCGAGCATCACCGGAATCGGCCCAATCAGCGCACCGTAACGGGCCATCGTAAAGTGGCTGCCGCCGAAAATACCGCTGCCCCCGCGTAGGAGGGTCGAGGAACTGACAGTCACGGCCCCGGCCCCGACCCCGGCCAGAAACAAATAGAGGATGACGGGCAAACCCCAGGTCAATTCATGTCCCATACCTACCTCCTGTCCTTATGCCGGCGGTGGGTAATGACATTCACCTGCCGTACCTCAGGCCGCTGCGCGTCAAGCTCGTCCGTATAGTCGGCGCCGATGTAGTAAACGTTCGGGAGCGTTCCCATGCCTCGCCGCAGGACGGTGACATGATTGCTGGCGATGATCTTCGATATGTTGCTGTCGGGATCGCCGAGATCGCCAAAAATACGCGCACCGCCGACGCAGGTGTTGACGCAGGACGGCACCAAACCCTGCGAAACCCGGTGGATGCAGAAATCGCACTTGTCGGCAAATCCTGTAACCGGATTGAGGAACCGCGCATCATAGGGGCAAGCGAGTATGCAATACTTGCAGCCGATGCAAAGGCCGTCATCGATGACCACAATGCCGTCCTGCTCGCGCTTGTAGGTGGCGTTGGTTGGACAGACATTGACGCAGGGCGGCTCCGAGCAATGGTTGCAAAGCCGCGGCAGAAAACTTCGGCCGACAGACGGATAGGTCCCCTTTTCGACATACTCGACCCAGGTCCGGTTCTCGCCCAAGGGAACGTCGAATTCACTCTTACAGGCGACCGTGCAGGCGTGGCACCCAATGCACCGGCGCACGTCAATGACCATGCCGTATTGAACCTTGCGCTTGCTTTCCTTCCCCGCTTCGCCCGTCGTCGCGCCATCAGCCCGCCACGGCGACATCGAGGTGGCGATGGCGGCGACTGCGGTCGCCGCGGCGCTTAGCATCGCCGTCACGAAACCTCTCCGGCTGGCAGCTGCCTCCGGTGTTTCGTCAATTTTGGTCGCCTCAATGACAGGGCAGACTGTTGTGGGGTTGTCGGTCATATCGTCTCCCCTATTGTCCGGCTGCTTCTGGCTTTTGAAATGCGGTATCGCGCAGTTCTATGTAGCGGTGAACCAGATTGTCGTGGCACTCAATGCAGGTTTCCTTGTTTTCAAGGGCCTTTGCGTGCGCCTTCTGGCCGCGCTTCCGCTTCGGTTTGATCTCGGCCTCAATGTGGCAGGTTCGGCACGTATTGCTGTCGTATTCGAATAGGCGGTCGCGTGTCCGGTAGGCACGCGCGGCACTTTGCGGAATCCACTCACCGGCCCGCTCGGAAACTCGATCGCGGAAGTGCCCAAATAGGTCGGTGGCACTGGCGAAGTGGGTGTAAGCATACGTCGTCGCCCAAAATCCCTTGGGCAGATGGCACGCGACACAACGCGCCTGTCCGCCTTCAGGTGTTGCCGGGTGCGGTTTGGTCATCGAGTTTCGGGCCAGCGGATCGTATTCCTGCTCCAGGTGGCAGTAACTGCAGACCCAGTCGGTGGCCACGAGATTGCGGGTCACCGGCTCATAGGCAACGAGCCAGCTGAATATGGCGATCACGGCAATCACGCCAATTGGCAGAACGAGGCGGTATCCAAGAAATTTGGAAACTTGCAAGATGACCTCCTCGTTCGAATGTCTGAAATTTGGAGAAAAAATGGACGGGGCCGAAATCAGCCCCGCCCTTGAATTGTCTAGTTCATCATTTGCACGGGTACGGCCTTGATATCCGCGTCCGCGCCTATTCCGACGCTCATCGGCCAGGACACATGATGCCCCCGCGTCGTGATGTTGTCGTCATGGACGGCGAAACCGAAGGTATAGACACCGCCAACCTTCATGATCTTGTCGTCCGCGGGATGACCCGTATCAAGCTTGCGGGTCCACAACACGGTCCACACACCATCCTTCCAGATGCCGACGGCATTGTTGTTATCAGCCGCCGATCCCTTAGCTCCGGTGCGCGTCACATAATACGCGGGAACCATGTCGCCCTCTTTCCAACCGGCATTGGAATCGAATGCAACCGCGTTTTTCTCGGGAATTACCGAAGGCGGCTGCGATGTATCGCGGATTTGATCCAAAGTCCTCGATTTGAAGCCGACCTTGGTCTCATCGAACATGTACTTGGGCTGCTTGGCCTTCTTATCCCAGTTCTTTGAGAACATCTTCTTGCCGTCGTCGAACAGACGATACTGGAGCACATAGCCGTCGTCAGCCATGTTGACCGGATTGGAGCGGTGGCCGCGCCAGTGCATCAGATCGACGAAGCCGCCGGCAGCCTTGATCTTTGCCAGTTCTTCGGCGGATTTGGTCTTATCCCACGACAAATCATCGTCGGTCCGGGACGACGGCAGATACTTTCGCACGTCTTTCTTGTGCAAGACCTTGCCGAGATACGGATGGGCCTTTACGTCGTCTTTTTGGGCCAAATCCTGCATGTCGCGCATGCCGTCGTGGCAGGTCAACCAGCAGCCCTGTTCCTTGAACATGGGAACGCTGCCATCATCGATCATCATGGACAGGCGGTCTTCGTAGATCGCCGGCTGTCCTTCGTCCCACACTTTCTTGTGCAGTTGCGGCCAACCCATGCCTTTCCACGCCTTGCCGTCGTAACGCCAATGCGGGTGGGCGGTGCCAGGGAAGGGATTCTTGGTCTTCCACTGGAACCGGAGATAGAGATTGTCGGCGTCGTGGGCGGCTTGCACGGCCAAATCGATGACCGCCTGCTTGCCGGGTACCGGATGCGGCTCCAACCGCTCGCCGGTGACGATCAGTTTGCCGATCTCGGCTTCCTCATCCTCGTGGCAGGAAATGCAGCTATCGCCTTGCGCCGTTTTCTTTTTTGCGCGTTTGTGTTCGGCGCTACGCAGCCACTGGTAACTGGACTGTCCCGGATAGAAGAGCTTTACGTCCTTGACCGGGACGCTGGACCAGTCTGTCGGCGGCGCCGCCAGTGCCGGTCCGGAAATCGCCGCCGCAAAAGCGAAGACTCCAGCGACCAGCATTGAGTCACGATATTTGGAATACATAGCCGTATCCTCCTTTGCTTCGCTGTGCGCCAACCGGGGGGATAGGCCTCTTAGAAAGTATCGATTGAGTCCCGATCAACGGGCAGCATCACCTAAAACCTCTATCAATCAGCCTCATTACGCAGGCAATGAACCTTGATAGACGGAAATTATCCGACACCATCGGAGCTGGCGGTATTCGGTATTATCCGTAAGGAATTGTACGTATGTGACGGGAAGCGCCCCGGGCGTCTATGCCAGGGCGCGTTGTATGGCGTTGAGAAGCTGTTGGTGATCGAGCGGTTTCGCCAGCACTTCGACAGCACCCGCCTGGAGCGCGTGAGCCGTCACCTTCGGGTCATCGACGCTGGTGATAACAATGACCGGTAAAGTGGCCTTCTCAAGCGCCAGGGCGTCAAGAACCTGCTGTCCGCTCATGACCGGCATGTTGAGGTCGAGCAGCAGGCATCCACCATGGGACGGATCATAGGAGTTCAGAAAATCCCGGCCGTTGGCATAGACCTCAACGCTCTGGTCTTCGGATTCCAACATGGCCTTCAATCCGTCGCGAACTCCATCGTCGTCATCGACGATAAAAACCGTGGATTGAATTGAAACGCTCACGTGTCATTCCTAACCAATTTAACTCTGACTATCGGCTGCTTGGTGCGAACGCCGGCATGGTTTCATTACAACCAATATTGCGAGGCGGCGAAATTAGGAAATGTACGTACTAACGACCGGTGGTGGGCTCCGCCTGCGGGTCCTCAGGTTCAATGCCCAGGGCCATGGCCATTCGAACAAGGTGCGCCAAGTTGCGTACACCCATCTTTTCCATGACCCGTGCCCGATGAATTTCGACTGTTCGCGCGCTAATGCCCAGGTCGTATGCAATTTGCTTGTTCAAGCGTCCGACAACCAAGTGCTCAAACACTTCACGCTCGCGAGCCGTCAGGCGCCCGACACCGACTTTCGCTTCATCCATGGATGCCTGATCGCGGCGGATCTTCTGGCCCTGTTTCAAGGCGCGACGAACGCTGCCCAGAATAATGTCATCGGTGAACGGCTTCTCAATGAAATCGATGGCCCCCGCCTTCAGCGCCTTGACGGCGATGGGGACGTCGCCGTGGCCGGTGATGATGATGACCGGTAAAGTGGACCCGATGTCGGCTAGTTCTTGCTGCAATTCAAGGCCGTTCATATCGGGCATCTGAACGTCGAGCAGCAGACAGCCGCCGGAACTACCGTCATGAGAATCCAGGAACTCCCGGCCGGTGCCGAAGACCTCGGCCGGCAGATCATCAGATTCCAACAATGCCTTGAGCGAATCGCGTACGGCGTCATCGTCATCGACAACGAAAACGGTCTCATCACTGGTCATAGTTCTTATCGGTATCGGAGATGACTGGCAGTGTGAAGCAGAATATGGTGCCGCCACCCGGATTTGGCGTCGTCCACAATCGGCCGCCGTGTTCGTCGATGATCGACCGGCAGATAGAAAGGCCAACCCCCATACCATCCGGCTTGGTAGTCACAAAGGGTTTGAATAGCTGATTGGCGACCTCATCTGGCAGGCCGGGTCCGGTATCGCTAACGGCGACTTCAATGGCGCCGTTCTCCGCCGTCGATGTGGTGACGGTGAGTTCACGACGTTTTGACCCAGCCATGGCATCGAGACTGTTGCGCATTAAGTTCACCACGACCTGCTGAATCTGTATCCTGTCCAGAACAACAAAGGGAAGGTTTCTGCCGAGGTCCATCTTGACCCTGACCCCCTTTCTCGCAGCATCAATCAGCGCCATGGATCGGGCTTCCTCGACGAGGGCGTTGATATCGCCTTTCGACTGTTCCGTCTCGCCCTTCTCGATGAATTGTCTCAGGTGGCGGATAATTTCAGCCGCTCGGGTGCTTTGAACGGCAGCCTTATCAAGATTTTCGAAGACTTTACTGCTAGCGTCGTCGCCACCTTTTTCCAATATTCGGCGGGCCGCCTGGATATAGCTGCCAATCGCCGTAAGGGGTTGGTTGATCTCGTGTGCCAGCGCCGACGTCATCTGCCCCATATCGCTCAATCGGGAAACCCGCCGAAGCTCGTTGTCCTTTTCTCTCACCTCTTTCTCGGCCCGCTTGCGATTGACAATGAGGAAAGCAGTGATCCAGATGCCAAACAACGCCAGAGCCCGGTTCGAAATGACGACCCAGAAAATGCCGCCGGGCGGGGACAGAAAGAAGCCAAGTAATGTCAGGCCGGTTCCCACCAACGCAAGTGTGTAAAGATGCGCTATCCTTGGAAACCAATTGCCGAGCAGGACCAGCGCTACATAAGGCACGCCGCCGGCCACGCCCAAGGGAATCAGCAGATCAAATACAAAGATCAAGCCGGCGACAATGGCGCTTAGGATAACCATTCGGGTGGGATCGGTAACGGTCATATCAATGCTTGAACCCAACCGTATCAAAAGTGTTCCGCGATGGACCGGTAATTGGTCGCTTCGCCATCACTTCCGCCCCTGGCGAGAATAGACTTTCAAAACATGTCATAGGCGCCGCTGAGGCTCAAGCCGCCGTGCGCCTTCACTCCGTATACGTATATGTACTTAGGTACACTACCGAATACTTCTCCTGGACTAGTTGTTGAACAATTGCCTCCGAAATTCGGACCGGGCATCGGCCGGACAAAGGAGGAAATTGTGAACGTTGCAAATGCAAATGGATTGAACGGGGTGCTTGCCACCACGTTCAGCGACTATGATCTGGATGTCGTTAGCGAGATGCCGCTCTTCAAATCCCTCCCCCGCGTATCACTGGAAAAGCTGCTAGACCGCGCCGCTGTCCGAACCTGCACCAAGGGTCAGATTCTGTTCCTGGACAGCGATCCGGCCGAGTATATCTACGTGATTTTGGATGGCAGTTTCATCATCTCTTGCAATTCAGCCGAAGGCGATGAAGGCGTTATCGGAATTGCCGGGTTCGGCGACATTCTCGCCCAAGAGGCCATTTTCGCCGATCAAATATATCCGTATTGCGCCGAAGCCCATACCGACTCCCAGCTTTTATCCCTTTCACTGACCCACTTCCGTCAAAGTGTTGAGGCCATTCCGGAACTGGCTGCAGGTCTGCTTACATGTCTGTCCCAGCGAATCCATCAACTGACGTCAAGCATTGAAACTCTGAAGACACGCTCGGCGACTCAGAGAGTCGTGGATTTCCTTTTACTTCAATGCCCCGTCAGCGAGGGTTCCGTTGTCGTCCCGCTGCCCTATCAAAAAGGACTGATATCCCTCGATTTGGGCATTCGCCCGGAAAGTCTCTCAAGGATCCTACAGCGTTTGCGCAAGTACGGTGTCAGGGCGGAAGGAAACCATATTTCCATTTCCGACGTGAGCGCGTTAAATCTTATCAACAACGATGGCGAAGGTCGCCGAACAGCCGTGCACTAGAACGGCGAAGAGCTGGATCGGCCGTGTCCCGGACGGCCCGGGCTTACTAGTCTAAGGCAAGACGAACTCAGCGATGGTTTTGGCTTCGTCCAGGGTCATCGCGGAAACCGGATCGGCGCATTCCTCCAGCGCTTCGGCTTCCGCGCCGCCGGTAGTCAGAATCGTTGCGCAACGCTCTAAAACTTCGGCCTTACCGACCGGAACCATCACCTGCACTGCTTCCATGACATGTTCCGCCTCGGCAGACTTGGGGGCATCAAACTCCTTGGAAGGTGGGACCGAGGCCCCCAGTGAACCGTCTTTAAGATAGGGAACATAATCCATATCGTTGCCGAGAATGTGGCGGATCAGCCACCCGCGCAGAAACTCGACCAGCTTTTCCAGATCAACCAAATTGTGATCTGACTCATAGAGTTTCTGTACGGCGTATACCTGACGGGTCAATTTCCGGTGCGCTTTCTTATGATCTGTGAATTCCGGGTATCCCCGCTCCCGCATCAATCGTTCCTCACGCTGGAAGTGCTCCTGCACATAACGAATTAGATAGGTAATCGTTTGCGCAATCTCGACTTCGCCACGACGTTTCTCGACCACGTCCTGGAGATCGTTCATCGCATCAAACAGGCCGCGATGGTCATTGTCGATCAACCGGATGCCGACGGAATACTGCTCGGACCATTCAAAACGTGGCATGGCGTTTCCTTTCTCGACAGGACACTAGTGTATGGTGGGCAGATAGAGTTTTCCCAGCATTGATTTCGGTCAATTTTAGAAATGCCGGAAAATTTGTGATCGGTCGACTGAATTCCCGCGGATGACGTAATTTTCGGACTTAGTCGGAACCGACACCGCGCAGACGATCAATAAGGCTGTCGAAGGAACCATCTTCTTTCATGGCCCTAACGGTTTCGTCGAATTTTTTCAAGAACGTCGGATCCGACCTCGCCTCGTTGGACAAAAGCAGCGTGAAATCCATTTTTCCGTACACATTACCAAGCACAACCAAGTCTTCGCCCAGCCCGGCATCCGCGATCTCCGATGTGGCGACGGCTGCAGGTTGGATCATGACGTCAACTCGACCGCCTTGGATCATGCGCAGGCACGCCCGGGCCTTTGAGGCCGTTTGGTACTTGATATCCGCATTGCCGAAAAAGCGCTCTGCCCAGCCATTGCCGCTGATGTCGCAGATTCTTAAGCCACGCAGGGTTTCCGAGTCCGGTGATGCCGATAGGCGGTTAAATGCGCTGCCATCGCGGCGGACCACGGCCCGCATCTCCAGCGTATAAACGACATTTTCGGAACTCTTCGAGAATTTGAGGCGCTTCGCGGTCGGCACGGTCACCAAGGCGTCCATTCCGCCGCGCTCAACAAGTATCTGGGCGCGCTTCCAGGGCGCGCCATTCTGGACCACTTTGAGTCCCATGCGGTTCTCGACGATTTCGCGCATGAGGTCAGGCAGGATGCCGGTAACGGCCATTCCCACACCATAGGAATACGGCGGCCAATCCGAGTTGTAGGATAGTCGAATTTTGTCATCCGCAAGCACGGATGACGAGACAAGCCAAGACATTGCGAAAAGCACGATAGCCGTACGAAACATGGTTCAGACAACCTCCCCAGGCAATCTGCAGCATACTAGCACTTTCATCTATATTACTAGAGAGAAGAGTGAAATTTCTCAGTATGGCTATGGGTGCGTATTCGCATTCTCCAAGCGCCGTTCGCGGTGGGCGATGTAGGTTCCACTGGCGATGATGACGGCAACGCCCAGCCATGTCAGGGCGTCGGGAAAGTCGTTGAAGATGAGATAACCAAGCAATGTGGTGCCGATCATTTCCACATAAGTGAACGGCGCCAGTACCGAAGCCGGTGCAAAATCATAGGAGCGGACCAGCAGGAAATGAGCCGCCACGGAGGCGAAACCAATGGCGGTGAACAGGCCTATTTCCACCAGATTCGGTGTCTGCCAGGCGTATGGAAGCGCCGCTGACATGACCACGGTGCCGACAACCATCTGCACCAGGAGCGTACCCATAGGATCGGCCCGTCCAGACAGTCTGCGTGTCAGTAAATTGTAGAGCGCGAAGGCGAAACTGGCGGCGATCAGATAGTAGACGCCGACCGCAATCCCCTCATCCGCTGCCGGTTGGATGACAAGGAGAGACCCCAGGAACCCGATACAAACGGCGCCCCAGCGATGAAGCCCGGGCCGCTCCCCCAGAACCAGGGGTGACAAGGCGGTGATGAGGAACGGATATATAAAATAGACGGCCAGGGCATCGGCCAAAGGCATGGTTTGAATTGCAGCGAAATAGCCCATCGTCGCGCCCACCGACAGCAACGCACGCGCGATTTGGAGCCCGGGACTGCCGATAGTGGGCAACCGCCGCACCTTGCCGGTGGCAACGAGAACTCCCAGCAAAATGATCAGGCTGGCGAAAAATCGGCCCCAGACGATCATCAGAACCGGCACCGCTAAGCCGCCCAAATACTTTGCCGAGGCATCCATGAACGGCACAACCATCCATGCCGCCGACATCAACAAGATGCCGCGGGAAATTTGGGAAGTGGGCGTGGATACGGTTGAGTTCAACCGCTTTTGGCCGCGAGAAACGAGACAAGATGATCGACAACGGTTTCGGGTGCTTCTTCGGGAAGAAAGTGGCCGCAGTCCACAGGGCCACCAGTGACTTCACCGTCGCACCATTGCCGCCATACGGCCAGCGGATCGCCATCGTCGGTATTTCCAAATCCATCCTGCTCGCCCCACAGGAACAACAAGGGACACTGTATGCGCCGGCCCGCTGCTTGATCGGCCTTATCCAATTCGTCATCGATGGTGGCGCCGGCGCGGTAATCCTCACAGGTAGCGTGGATCACTTCCGGCTTGCGGAAACAGCGCCGGTATTCGGCCAGCGCATTGCCGTCAAACTGAAACCCATCTGCTGCCCAACTCGTCAGTAGCCAATCCAGGACAAAGTCGGGATCATGGCCAATCAGCGTTTCCGGGCGCGGCGCGGGCTGGGCGAGAAACTGCCAGTGGAAGGCATCCAAGGCGCGCACCTTGTCGGTCAGTTTCCACATCTCGCCGGTTGGAATGACGTCTAATGAACACAGGCCTGATACCCGATCGACATGATCCAGGGCCATTCTGTAAGCAACGCGCGCACCACGATCATGCCCGACAACGTTGAACTGCTCAAAGCTCAATGCAGACATCACTTCGACCAAGTCCCCGGCCATGGCACGCTTAGAATAGGCCACGTGCCCCGCGTCCGTCTCCGGTGCCTGGCTATCGCCGTAACCGCGCAAATCCGGGGCAACCACAGTAAACCGGCCAGCCAGGGCCGGCGCCACTTGGTGCCAGATGACGTGATTTTGCGGATAACCATGGATTAACAGCAGCGGCGGACCGTCACCGCCCACGCGGAGATGAATTTCCGCACCCGATGTTTCGATCCGGCGTGTCTCGAACCCGTCAAACATTGGCAGGCCTAATCAAACCCCGTAGTACTCACGGTACCAGGTAACTAATTTTGGCAATCCTTCGTCGATGGTGGTTTTCGGATCAAAACCCAGATCGCCCTGGGCAGCAGTGATGTCGGCAAAGGTCTCCTTGACGTCACCGGTTTGCATGGGAAGCAAGTCGACAACCGCCTTTTTGCCGAGTGCGTCTTCAAGAATCGAAATGAACCGCATCAGCGGCTCGGAGCGGTTGTTGCCCAGGTTATAAATGGCCGCGGGCGGCGCCCCATCGACACTTTTTGGGGGACGCTCGGCGCAGGCTAGAACGCCGGCGACGATATCATCGATATAGGTGAAGTCGCGCCGCATATCGCCCTCATTAAATACCGGGATTGGTTCGCCGGCCAAAATTTTGCGGATAAAGATGAAGGCCGCCATATCGGGTCGACCCCACGGGCCGTAAACGGTGAAGAAGCGTAACCCGGTCAGCGGTAGCGCATAAACATGAGCATAGGAATGGGCGAGCATCTCGCCTGACTTCTTGGTCGCGGCATAGAGTTACAAGGGGGTATCGGTGCGATCATCGACGGCGAAAGGCAGTTTGGTATTGGCGCCGTAGACGGACGACGACGAGGCGTAGACGAAATGCTCAAGACTTTCGAGTCTCCGGCACGCCTCCATCAACACCATCTGCCCTTGAACGTTGGCGCGAACATAAGCCTGCGGGTTTTCCAGTGAGTAACGCACCCCCGCCTGGGCCGCCAAATGAATGACCTTGGTGATATCTTTGTGTTCGGCGATCAGCGGATCAATGACGCCGGCATCCGCAATATCGGCCTCGGCAAAGGAAAACCCGTCACGCCCGCTGAGAACATCAAGCCGTGCCCGCTTCAGCGACACATCGTAGTAATCATTGAGATTATCCACGCCGAGTACAGACTGGCCGCCGTCCAGCAGGGCCAAGGCGGTGTGAAAGCCGATGAAACCGGCGGCGCCGGTGATCAGAATGGTCATGTGCCTGAGAACCGTTGTTTCGTTGCGCTCCCGTATACCCGCTCGCGGCGGAAAAATCACTCACCATAATGAGATTGGGGGAGAAGCACCGATCGAAGAGGGGCCCGCCTGGCGGAAGCTCACGTTTCGTGGATCAGCGCAATATCTTCCCCGACCTGAACTTCCACGTCGACCGGGGCGGGCAACAGGAAAGCCTCTACTCGCTATTCACCCGCGACCCATTCAACGAGACACAAAAGGAGCCGCGCACGTCTTCCACCGTGACTATCGCCAATGTCGCCGGTTACTTGCAGCGTCTGCGGGAAACCGGCAAACCGCCGACATCAGTCAATATGAGCTGCACCGTGATCTAAACGCAAATATATGCCGGTAATGATCTTTCCTCCGCCTCGCCGCAGCGGAAACAAATCAAGTTTTCTGGGACCGGCGGCGATCATTCGTTGCGAACAACGGCGCCGCGGACGGCGAACAATTGTCTGAAGTACTGAGTGAGATTACATTGAATACAACGACGTCGTGGAATCACCACACGAGGGAGCCGACTTCATGAGTTTGAGAGCCGTCGCGCTCGACGACAAGTACACTTTGGACTCGGGCCGGGTTTATCTTACCGGTACCCAGGCGCTGGTTCGTCTGGCCCTGATGCAGCGCCAGCGTGACGCCGCCGCCGGCCTCAACACGGCCGGTTATGTCACCGGCTACCGGGGCTCGCCGCTCGGTGCCATCGACCGGGAGTTCGGCGGCGCTGCTCCTTTCCTCCACCAGCACCAGGTCAAGTTTCACCCCGCCGTCAACGAAGACCTGGCGGCAACGGCATTGTGGGGTACCCAACAGGTCGGGCTCTATCCGGGCGCCAAACACGACGGCGTATTCGGGATCTGGTACGGCAAGGGGCCCGGCGTTGACCGCTCCGGGGACGCGCTCCGCCATGCCAACATGGCGGGAACCTCCCCGCACGGAGGTGTTCTGCTGCTGGCCGGCGATGACCCGGCCTGCAAGTCATCGACAGTCCCCAGCCAGAGCGAACACGCTCTTATGGACGCCAACATTCCAGTGCTCAACCCGGCCAATGTGCAGGAAGTTCTCGATTTTGGATTGTTGGGGTTTGCCCTATCTCGCTACTCCGGTTGCTGGATTGGAATGAAGTGCATTACCGACAACGTCGACAGTTCCATGTCCGTGTCGGTGGACGGCGCCCGCTCGCCGATAATCATGCCGGGCGATTTCGAGATGCCCGACGGCGGCCTTCACATTCGCTGGCCCGACTCGCCCCAGGAGCAGGAATACCGGCTTCAGAAGCATAAGATTTACGCCACACTGGCCTTCGCCCGCGCCAACAACATCAACCGCATCACCATGGATAGCCCGCGGCCGCGCTTTGGCATCATTTCCACGGGCAAGTCGTACTTGGATACTTTGCAGGCCTTGGACGACTTGGGCATCGACCAGGCCGGGGCGGAGAAGGTCGGCCTTCGGCTTTACAAGGTCGGCATGCCCTGGCCGTTGGAAAGAGACGGCATCCGTCATTTCGCCGAAGGCCTGGATGAAATCCTCGTGATCGAGGAAAAGCGCGCCGTCATGGAGAACCAGATCAAGGAGCAGCTCTACAATTGGCGCGCTGACGTGCGGCCACGCGTGGTCGGCAAATTCGACGAGAACGGCGCCTGGATACTACCCTCCGCCGGCGAACTGACTCCGGCCCGAATATCCCGGGTCATTGCCGCGCGCATCGCCTTGTTCCACGACGAGACGGAGGCCATGCACGAGCGTCTGGCTTTCCTGGAGGCCAAGGAACGCGTCGTTGCCGAGCGCCAAGCACGAGTTGATCGCGTTCCCTACTTCTGCTCCGGATGCCCGCACAACACCTCGACCAAGATTCCCGACGGCATGCGCGCCGCCGCCGGTATTGGCTGCCATTACATGGTGACCTGGATGGACCGCGACACATCCACGTTTACCCATATGGGCGCCGAGGGCGCCAATTGGATCGGCCAAGCTCCGTTCACAGAGACGGAGCACATATTCGTCAACTTGGGCGACGGCACCTACTTCCATTCCGGTATCATGGCCATCCGCGCCGCCGTCGCCGCCGGAGTCAACATCACCTACAAGATACTCTACAACGATGCCGTGGCCATGACCGGCGGCCAACCCATGGACGGCCCCCTGGATGTACCCACCGTAACCCGGCAGGTTCACGCTGAGGGCGCCGGCAAAATCATCATTGTTTCCGACGAGCCGGACAAATACCCGATCGGCGCCAATTTCGCGCCCGGCGTTACCTTCCATCACCGCGACCAATTGGACGAAGTACAACGCGACCTGGCCAAAGCGCGCGGCGTATCCGTGCTGGTCTACGACCAGACCTGCGCCGCCGAAAAACGCCGGCGGCGCAAACGCGGCCTGTATCCCGATCCGCCCCTTAGGCCCTTCATCAACGAAGCCGTATGCGAGGGCTGTGGCGACTGCGGCGTGCAATCCAATTGCGTCTCCATTGTCCCTAAGGAAACGGAATTAGGCCGTAAGCGGGCCATCGACCAGTCATCGTGCAACAAGGACTTTACCTGCATTGACGGATTCTGTCCGTCGTTCGTCACCGTGCATGGGGCCGAGCCCCGTAAACGCAGGTCAGCCGGTCAAACCCCCTTCCCGGCCCTGCCTGAACCGCCGCTTGCCTCTTCCGCTGATCCCTACGGTATCGTCGTCACCGGCATCGGCGGCACCGGCGTCGTCACCGTCGGCGCCCTGATCGCCATGGCGGCACATATGGAGAGCAAGGGCGTTACGGTCCTCGACATTGCCGGGTTGGCTCAGAAGAACGGCGCCGTCTATTCCCACATCCGTATTGCCGATGATCCCGACGACTTGCATGCCGTGCGCATCGCCGCCGGCGGCGCCGACTTGCTGATCGGTTGCGATATGGTCACTTCAGCCGGCGGTGAAGCCCTGGGCAAGTTGCACGAAGGCGAAACCCGTGCCGTGGTTAACCGCCAGCGCACCATGACGGCGGATTTCACCCAGAACCCTGACCAAGAGTTTCCCGAAGCCGAATTTACCGAAACCATCACCGCCGCCTCGGACGCCGGTCGCTGCCATTTCGTCGAAGCTACCCGCCTGGCCGCAGCCCTCTTGGGTGACAGCATTGCCGCCAATGTCTTCATGATTGGTTATGCCTACCAGCAAGGTTACCTACCCCTGTCCGGCCGGTCTCTGGAGGCCGCCATTGAGCTAAACGGGGTCGCCGTGGAGTTTAACAAATTGGCCTTTACCTGGGGCCGCCGGGCCGCCCATGACCTTAGCTCCGTCGAGAAAATCGCCCGCCCCGGTGATGCCGTTTCAGACCACGATCCCCGCGACTTTATCCAACGCCGCGTTGATGACCTGACGGCCTACCAAGATGCCGCCTATGCCGACAAATTCAGCAACTTGGTTGCCCGCGTCCGCGAGGCGGAGCAATCAAAGACGCCCGGCATGAGCGGACTGGCCGATACTGTTGCGAAATCCTACTACAAGCTCCTGGCCGTCAAGGACGAGTATGAAGTCGCCCGGCTGTTCACGGACGGTCGCTTCGAAGCAAGGCTGCGTCAGTCATTTCAGGATGGCTGGAAGCTTACCTTCCATCTGGCACCGCCGATCATGTCCGAACGCGACCCGGTCACGGGGCATCTGGTCAAGCGAGAGTTCGGTCCCTGGATGATGACGGCATTCAGGATTCTGGCTAGGTTCAAGGGCCTGCGTGGCACTGCCCTGGATCCTTTCGGCCGATCTTCGGAGCGCCGCGCCGATGTTCAGCTCATCGCCGACTTCGAGGCGAACATTGAGACGATCCTCAAGGGTCTGACGCCGGAAAACCACGCCATCGGTACGGAAATTGCCGCGCTTCCAATGCAAATTCGCGGCTTCGGCCACGTCAAGGAAGCAGCAATGGATGCCGCGCGGGCTTGTCATCATGGGTTGATAACAGAATTCACCGGCGGCGGCCGGCGGACGGGCCAGGAAGCGGCGGAATAAGTGGACCTCGGATGCAAATCGATTGAGGGGAGCGCCTAACGCATCCTCGATTTTTCAAGAAAATCTTTGCGGCGCAGCATTAACGCCTCGAGGATTTCAAAGTCGTTTGAGCTGAGCACAATGAAGGCCGCGGCAAGGACAGGGCCGTTTCGCCACACGGCCCGGCAATCGATGCGCACCGGAAGAACCCCTTCATCGTCACCGGCCCAAATACCATCGACGACGAATTCTTCATCTTTGCCAATCTTGCCTTCGAAATTACCAAGTCTGAAGCCGCCGAGCCCCCAATCGAGCGTGCGGAAATTCTTGCCCCGGAAAGAAACCTCGATCTCCGGAACCTCGACGCGCTTGTTGCGCCGCTGATAAGGCTTGCTCGTGCCGACTACACTACGTCTAGCCACTTAGTTCACCCCCCGGTTAGCTGTACGAGGTTAGCTAATTTCGGGTCGCCTTGGTAGACCCCAAAATTTCATCCTATAAAATAAACCACAGCAACGCCGGCAGGGCAGCAAAACCGAGACCTGTGGAGACAACAATGGCGCCGGCCACGTCGGCGGGCCTGGTATCGTACATTTGCGCGTAGAGATAATTAAACACCGCTACGGGCATGGCGCATTCGATGATCAGCACGCCCCGGGCAGCCCCTTCCAGTCCCATCAAATGCGCCATTCCCCAGCCAACTAGAAAACCCATGCCCAAGCGCAACAGTGCCAGTCCCATGCTGCGTGGTAGGCTATGCAGCTTTAGTTCGGCCAGCGACACGCCGAGCGTGATCAGCATCAGGGGTATGGCGAAGCCACCCAGGAGCTCGAAGGTTTTCAACAGCCATCCCGGCATGGGAATTTCCAAGTACATCACCGCCAACGCCGCCAGTGTTGACCAGATCAGCGGTGCACGGAACGCTTCCGAGAGGCGCGGCGAGCCCGAGGCAATGGCAGGACCGAGACCGAAAACCAAGAGTGCGCTCACGGCAAAAAAGGAAATACCCAGCGCCAGACCCTCTTGTCCGAATGCCAGCAGACAGAGCGGCAGTCCCATATTGCCCGTGTTGGCGAACATCATCGACGGCAGAAAAGCCCGCAGTTCGAGCTTGGCGGCGCGCAAAATGGGTATGGCTATGACACCGAAGACCAGAGTCGTCACCAGGGCCGCGAAAGCCATTTGGCCAAACGTTGTCCAGTCGATATCCATTTTGACCAGCGTGACAAAGATCAGGCATGGAAAGCCGACATTGGTCACCAGCCGGGTGACGAACTCGGTCTCGTAGGCGACGCCGCGCCGCGCCCAGATCACACCAACAGCGGCACATAAAAACACCGGTGCGATTACCGCGAAGATAACGGCGGTCATGGACCGATACCCCGCGCCCGGCGCACCTCGCCTGCTTTCTCTCTGCGTACGGCCAGCATGTCCCAGGTATAGACGGCGAGTGCCGCCCAAATCAGGGCGAAGGTCGCCAGATGGGTAATCGAAAAGGCCTCGCCATAGACAAATACGGCGAGTAAAAAGTGACCGCTCGGCGCGATGTACTGGAAGATACCCACGGTCGCCAGTGGCAACCGGCGTGCCGCCTGGGTGAACAGGATCAGCGGCAGTGCCGTGACAGCCCCGCAAGCGATGATGAGGATGTCCAGTTTCAGGCTGATCTCGCCAAAAGTGGCAATCGCCGTCGCCTCAATGTAGATAATGTAGGCAAGGGCGAAGGGACACAGGAGCAAGGTCTCCACCAACAGACCGGTAATTGCATCCACGGATGCGGTTTTGCGCATCAGGCCATAGAGGCCAAAACTGACGGCCAGGGACAACGCCAGCCAGGGAAACTGGCCCAAGCCCAGAATTGGGATGGCCACACCGGTGGCCGCCAAAGCCACGGCAACCCAGCGCCGCCGGTTGAGACGCTCACCCAGCACCATGAACCCTAGCGCCACGCTGACCAGAGGATTGATGTAGTAGCCGAGGCTCGATTGCAGGACTTGGCCCGAGTTCATGGCGTAAATGAAGATCAGCCAGTTTACGGCCAGGATTATCGCCGTTGCCGTCAAGGTCAGGAGCAAACGCCGGTTGCGAAACGCCTCCACCACCAACCGGCGGCGGCCCAGAGCCAGGATGACAAGACCGATGAAGACCACCGACCATAAAGTACGGTGCCCGATAAGCTCCAACGAGGGGACTTCGGTCACGGTTTTGAAATAGATGGGAAACGCGCCCCACATTGCAAAGGCGGAAAGCGCGTAGGCGGCCCCGCTGCCGGATTCCGACGGCGCGGTCTTAGGTGGCTCGGAGTCGGTCACTCGACCCAGGCAATTCGCAAGATATTGGTGGCGCCCGGTGTGCCGAAGGGAACGCCGGCGGTAATGGCGATGGCATCGCCGGTTTCCGCGAATCCTTCGTTTTTAACCGCGGCCACCGCGGTGACCACCATATCGCGGAAGGTGTGCAGGTCTTCCGTCTGCAGGCTGTGTACGCCCCAAGCGACAGCCAGCCGCCGTGCTGTATCGGCCCGCGGCGTCAGACCGATAACCGGCACCACCGGCCGTTCGCGGGCGCAGCGCAAAGTCGTCGAGCCCGTCGATGAAAAGGTGACGATAGCGGCGGCGGAAATGGTATCGGCGACCTGCCGTGCGGCAGCGGTAATGGCGTCGGCGGCGGTTGCCTCCGGCGCATGGCGGTCAGCCTCCATGAGGGTTCGGTAATAGGGATCCTCCTCGACCCGTAGGATGATGCGATTCATCATGGTCACCGCTTCGACGGGGAATTCACCGGCCGCCGATTCAGCCGACAGCATGACCGCATCGACGCCGTCATAGATGGCCGTCGCCACGTCCGACGCCTCGGCCCGGGTCGGTGTCGGCGCGTTGATCATGGATTCGAGCATCTGTGTCGCCACGACCACCGGTTTTCCCGCGAGGCGGCAGGCGTGGACAATGCGCTTCTGAATCGCCGGCACTTCCTCCGGCGGCAATTCGACGCCGAGATCGCCCCGCGCCACCATGACCGAATCCGAAAGGTTGACGATTTCCTCCAGTTGATCGAGCGCCAGGGGCTTCTCCAACTTGGACATAATGCCCGCCCGCCCGGCGATAATCTTGCGCGCCTCGGCAATGTCCTCGGGACGCTGGATAAAAGACAACGCCACCCAATCGACGCCCAATTCCAGGCCGAAACGCAGGTCCTGGTGGTCTTTCTCGGTCAACGCCGACAAATCGAGGGCGACGCTGGGGACATTGAGACCCTTGTGGTCCGACAGTTCGCCGCCGTTGATGACCTCGGTTTCGGCGAAATCGTTTCCGCAAGCAACCACACGGAGCCTGATTTTGCCGTCGTTCATAAGCAGGTCAGTCCCCTCCACCAATGCGGAGAACACCTCCGGGTGGGGTAGCGGCGCCCGGTTTTCGTCCCCTTTCGCCTTGTCGAGATCAAGGCGGAACGATTGGCCGTCCTTGAGCATGATCCGGCGCTCGGCAAATTTACCGACCCTGAGTTTGGGTCCTTGCAGGTCCAGGAGCACCCCAATGGGGCGGCCGAACTTGGTTTCCAGCGAGCGGATGATATCAAGACGTTCCTTATGATCGTCCTGGCTGCCGTGGGAAAAATTCAGGCGGAAAACATCCGCGCCGGCATCAAACAGGCGTCCGATTGTTTCCTCGTCGGAACTGGCGGGACCCAGGGTGGCAATGATCTTGGCGTTTCGTTGTCGTCTCATGACGGCAACCATACGCACTGATATCCATATTGGCCAGATGATTGCGGCCGGCCTGTTGCCAAACGCCGCCATCGTGTAACCTCACTGGAACGCGCTAGATTCGGGCGTCAACGGAACAGGCTTAGCCATGATTAAGAAGTTTATGTCCAAGGCTTTGCTCTCCATGGTCCTCGACAAGAAGGCGCGTAACAAGCTTTCACCGGCAGACAAATCGCAACCGACCGATCCACCGGACCAAGGCTTGGACGCAATCGATATGGATGCGTTCGGCCCGGCGTCTGAGCCGGAAATGACCCGCGAAGAGACGGAAGCCCTGATCAAACAGTCGCTGGATTTCGCCGACCGCAAATTGTCCGGGCGCGAGCCAACGACCGCAGATCGCCAGACTCTGATTAACCAGGCCCTGGCGGTGCAGAAATCCAAGGCAAGCGTTCTTGACGATCTCAACCGGGAACAGCGGGAAAAGCTCTACGTTGTCGCCATGAAATCCCTAAAACTCGACCCTGGCCCGAAAGGCGGCAAGGGCGGCGGGCGATAACGGCGCTTCGACTTTTTCTGGATTCCGTCACCTGAATACAATAATGTGTTGGGCCGAGAGGAATTTCGGTCTAGTATGCTGATTGTTAATTTGGGTAATCGGTATTCAGGGTACCCGTTGTGAAAGGAAATAGGTTGGCTCATCTTAAATCCGAACTTGATGGACTGTTGCGCTATATCCAACGTGTCCGGGTCGAAATCGCAGCTATTGACCGGCCGGCTGACGAACAGCACGGTTTCGGCGGCATGGGCGAGCAGTTGGATGCTATTGTTCAGGCCACGGCGGACGCCACTAACACAATCATGAACGCCATGGAGCAGAATGATATCGCCATTGGCAAGCTCCGCGAGGGAATTTCCGACAAAGACCAACTCGCCCTTCTCGATGACATCACCAATAACGGAAACGAGGTCTTCGAAGCCTGCTCGTTCCAGGACATTACCGGCCAAAGGGTCAATAAAGTGGTCAAATCGATCACCTATGTGGAAGAACGCGTCAACGCCCTGATCGATGTCTGGGGCAAGGATGAATTGGACAAGATCGATGTCGTCGGCGAGGAGAAAACCGAGGACGAAAAACTCCTCGATGGCCCGCAGCTTGAAGGCGGAGCCGGGCTATCCCAGGACGACATCGACGCTTTGTTCGATTAGTGGCGATAGCGAACACTCGCCAAAAATACGTCTATCCGCCACCCGTCACCTGAAAAGCCGCCCAATAGACCGGATGCGGGTACTTATCCTTGGTATCGATCTGGGCTTGGCCGAGCGCTTTCGCTTTTCCCATCGTTCGTAGATTGAAGTAGAACCGCTCCATCAGAAATGCTGTCTGTTCATCGGCCACCGGCCAAAGGCTGGCGACGACGGATCGCGCCCCGGCATAAATGAAGCCCCGGCTCAGGCCGATCACATCGTCGCCGCTGGCGATATCGCCGAGACCGGTTTCACATGCTGACAAGGTGACCAGTTCGGCGTTGAGGCGGAGTTCGTACACTTCGTCCACTGTCAGTTCGCCGTCGTTATCGTTGTCGGGCGCCAAAAGCATCTTGGATTTGAGCGGTTCATCCGTGTTGAAGACACCGTGGCTGGCGAGATGCAGATATTTGAACTGCCCGGCAAACTTTTTGAAACTGGTTTCCGACGCGTGTTTGCGCAGCAGAATTTTGGAATTGGTCCAAGCCGCCGCAATGGCCGTTGTCTCTTTTTGTGCGCCCGGCAAATCATACTTCGCATCGTTCAAATCCGGATTGCCAAAGGCCAAGAGCCCTTGCGCGGCTACGCTTTTATCGCCGATAAACCGCATCACCGACGCGCTGGGCAGAAGGCGGATCTCGAATCGCTCGATCAAGTACCGGCCGCCGTCATGCAAAGCGCCGAAAGGCAGATAGTGCAGTGGTCCATGGGGCACGATCGTCAGCCGCTTGCCCTTGAGAAACGCCGCAATGGGCTTGATCAGGCGATCATGCAATGTCCGTGACGACGACTGAAAATTCGCGCCGTTAACGGTTTGAATATCCGCTCTAAACAAAGCCACCGCCTCGGCCAGATCTTCTCCATTCAATTGGACAGCGTTGATGCCTGTTCCGGTGACGGCGAAGACAATGAGATCTTGGTTGTGGCCGTAGTATTCCAACAAGACTTCGTCTTCGCCTAGACGGCCTTGAATGTCAGCCAGACCAGCCTCGCCAACGGAAACAAGAGAGGAAAGTTGCGGCGCCTTTTTTGTCAGTTCCTGCCGTAGTGTATTGTTGGCCAGGCTTCTGGCACGGACATCGTCCAGGTTCGGGTTGTCGCCCAGCGCGACCGACAACAAACTCAGCTGCTCAAGGTCCTGCATGAGCGCCGCATTGTTACGATCATCGCCCCGTGTCGCAAAACGGGATTTCGACGCCAACAGATCAACAAGGGCACGGGATTTACCTCTCTCCACCGTCTCAAAGGCTTTTCTTAAATCTCCTAACCGAATCAAGATTTGCGTTGCGTCCCAATAGACTTTTTGTTTGTCAGCAACAAAACCGATCTTGTTGGCGCTAACGAGAAGCGTCGATCGCTGGGTTTCAATTTTTTCCAGCGCCTGCATCAAATTTTCCAGTGCACCCTGCAAATCACCCTGCTCAGCATTGATTCGAGAAAGCATATGCAATGCGATCCAGTAAATCGCACCGAACTCCGATGCTTGAGGAGATGACAGGAAGGCATGAAGATGTTTGGCAGCGTTCTGCCGGTCATTCAGACCCATATACGCCCGCGCATACTCAAACTCCACATTCACCTGGAACAGGCTTCTAAGTCCTTCCGGCAGGAAATTTGCGTCGAAAAGGTCCAAATTTTGAATGGCTCCTTCGTACTGACTTAATTTGGAGAATGCCGACGCAATAATAAACCTGATCAAGTTAAATCCCTGGCGCTCCCCCTCTCCATTTAAATCTGGACTGATGGCCAGATTTAAATGGTTGTGCGCTTTCTCCGTATTGCCGAGCGAAGCATGGGCAATTGCCAAATTCGCGTGAATTTCTGTGTTGATGTAGGCGCTAGGGGAGTTTCCCTCGAGAGCGGCTAGTTCAATATATTTCTCACCAAGCCGAACCATTTGGCTGTGATTTCCCAATTCCTGGCTAACTTTGAAATCAAGATAAGTCGCCAACCGTCTGGCGTGTGTATTGCCAAAACCAGGAAATATTACACCGCCGCGATTAATCTCTTCTATGAGATAGGCGGCGCAAGTTCTGTACTTGTTGAAGTGACCGATATTCTTGTAGGCGGCGCAGATAAAGTAGACGTCACCCAAGTCATTTATGCGTTCATACTGCCCGCCACTTGCCTCAAATTCAGTGATAATGAGGCTGTATTTGCCCTCACTGGTCAACTGGGCCGTTCGGCTGAAGGCGCCCGCGGAACCGATGCCGAGCACGCCTGTCATGCCTAGGACTACGGCAGTAAGAAGGAAGCGCTTCATTGCTAAACTATACGGTGACCGCAATCTGCATGGCGATAAAGTCTATGGCCCATTCAGCACATTATCAACGGGCATGGGGAAACGCCTTTTTTTACCGCCCGGACTCAAGTCAGTCTGGCTATTTCCATGATGGGCGGTATAAATCCGAGATTGAACACCAAGACCCAATGCCCATTGATGAATGCTAAGTTTTCTACGACAGGCGTTGGCAGGAATGTAGGTAGAAAAAATTGGCCTATAAGAAATGGCAGAAAATTGATGTTGTTGGAGGAAGACCATGCCGCGTTTCATTGACCGTATCCGCGTATTCGCCTTGCTGTTATTGGTTGGGGGACTGATCTTGACCTCACCGGCCGAGGCTTTGGATCCGGAAAACACCCTCTATTTGGACCTCAAGGATGGCCGCGTAACAATTGAAATGCGTCCAGACCTGGCGCCGAAACACGTGGCCCGCATCAAGGAACTGGTGCGTCAGGGATTCTACGATGGCCTTACTTTTCACCGCGTGTTTCCAGGATTTGTGGCGCAGGGCGGCGACCCTGAAGGGACCGGCCGGGGCGGCTCCGGACAAAACATACCGGCCGAATTCTCCGATGAGCCGCATGTGCGCGGCATTTTGTCCATGGCCCGCGCCGGTCACCCCGACAGCGCCGATTCGCAATTCTTCATCGTTCTCGCCCGGGCCGCCAACCTCGACGGCAAATATTCGGTCTGGGGAAAGATCGTCGATGGCATGAAGTACGTCTCCAATATTAAACGCGGTGATCCGGCTGCCAATGGCGCCGTCATTGACCCGGACAAAATTATTAAGATGCTGGTTGCGGCGGACGCCAAATAGAGACCGAATATGCTCAAAGCCGTCAAAGTACCGTTGGACGAAATCTATATCCCGACCGATCGCCGTAAGACGCTGGACGGTGGCAAGGTTGAGGTGCTGGCCGAGAGTATTCTCGAAGAAGGCCTCAACAAGCCGATCCAGGTTCGCCAGGGCAAGGGACGGTATGTTCTGGTGACCGGTTTGCACCGCCTGGAAGCGCTTCGATCGCTGGGTGAGAACACCGCCGACGCCTATATCGTCGCGGCCCGGCAGTTCTAGAATACGCCGCCGGCAATTTACCGAATTTAAAGGAATGACGGGTACGGTTAACTGCATCGGCAGTTAGGAGGTCATACCATGCGTTATTCTTTCGACCGGCACCCCGAGGGACCCTATTGGGTCGTCGTTGACCATCACCGCTCTGACGCCATGATGGGCGCACACGTTACCGCATCGTCCGCCGTCATGGAGGCGCTCCGCCTCGAAGAGGACTGGCAACGTCAACGGGACGCCACCGCCCGGACAGCGGCCTAGCCGTGGAGACTCTCAGGATACTCTCCGTTGCCGTGCTGCTGTTGGGGCTTTCCGTGGCCATCCATCAAATGGCGGAAGTTCCGATGACCATAAATTCGCCCGTCGCGACGCTCTAAGAACCGGCGTAAAGCTCCCTACTCGGCCGGTACGGACTCGACGCGAAACGGAACCGTGCTTCGAATATGCAAGTCGCGTTGCGGGAACGGGAAATTGATGCCGTTGTCGCGATACAGATTCCAAACCCCCAACAGGATTTCACTGCGGATATTGGCGACACCGTTTTGCGGATCGTTGATCCACACCCGCAAATCAAGATCGATGGAATTGTCGCCAAAACCGACCAGCCGGCAGGCCGGCGCCGGCTCCGTCAGAATACGGTCAACGCCGCTGGCCGCCTCCAGGGCCAGTTCCATGGCCCGGTTGACGTCGGCCTCGTAATCGATGCCAATGGCCATGCGCTGGCGGACCAACTGGTGGGAATGTGACCAGTTTTCAACCCGTTGCGAAATCAGTTCCTCGTTGGGGATCAGGTGTTCGGTGCCGTCACGGGTAATGACCGAGACGTAGCGGGCACGGAGCGCATTGATCCAGCCGAAGGAATCGCCGACGGCGATTACATCGCCCGGTTTAACAGAGCGGTCCATGAGCAGGATCATGCCGCTGATCAGGTTGGAGAAAACCTTCTGCAGGCCGAACCCGATACCGAAACCGACCGCGCCGGAAAACACCGCGAAGGCGGTTAGGTCGATGCCCACGGATTCAAGCCCGACGACCACGGCGATGGTAAACACCAGGATGCGGAAGATCTTACCGAATAGAACGCCCGCCGCCGGTGTCACACCGGGCATGGCGTTCATGCGCCGCTCGACCAGGCCCGAGATGGCGCCGGCCAGCCACAGCAGGGCGACGAGCGCGATGATGGCCTTGATAATGCTCAGAACGGAGATGTGAATGTGGCCCACATTCATTGCCATACTATCGAGCACCGCCATTGTCGGCTCCAGGAGGCCAGTGATGTTGAGCGCAGCGATGGTCCACGCAGCCAACGTAATAATTCGCGCCAACTGCGGATTTCGGATCAGGGTGGCGGCAAGGCGGATGATGACCCAGGCGGTCAGCAGGCTGACCACGATCTCAATCAGGTGGCTGGACCAGCCGGCGTTCTCGGCGGCGAATACGGAGAACCATTGCAGCGCCAGCCAGATTACCGGCAGGCTGAGCGGCGCCAGGGCGCGGGCGACGATCTTGCAGTACTGCTCATACCAGGGCAGGTTCCATTCGCGCTCCAGCCATGAGCGGAATCGGGTGGCGGTGACATTGGCGATCAGGAATGCGGTGATGATAACGGCGAATTGGATAATGGCCGACAGGACAAAGATATCGTCCTGAATCCAGGCCAGGAATTCGATCAGCTTAGCCTCGATGAGTTCGCGGTCGAACAGCTTTTCCAAGGAAATTCCCACCCAATATCGCCACCGCACAGGCACCTAACAATATGATAGGCGGGGCGAGGTCACCACGGACAGGACTGAAACCCGCCGATTAGTTGGCTTTCCGGCACTAAGGGCGGAATCGGAATACCCTCGGAATCACCGACTCGGGACGTCTACTCGGCCGCCTCCGGCACCGCCGCGGGTTCGCCGAGAACCGAGACTCGGTCCGGCCCCGGGTCGCGGGGGACCAGCATCGCCAGCACCAGCGAAACGCCGGCCATGGCGGCACCGGCCAGGAACACATAGACACTGGACACCATCCACAGGAAGCCGAAGGCGGCGGGAATGACGATGGCGACGATATGGCTGATGGTGAAACTGACCCCGGAGGACGATGCGATATCAGCGGGATCGGCGATCTTCTGGAAATAGGTCTTGATGGCGATGGCCATGGCGAAGAACAGGTGATCGAGGATATAGAGCACGACCCCGCCCCAGGCCGCCTCGACAAATGCGTATCCGGTAAAGACGGCGACCAGGCCGATGTATTCGATGATCAGGGCGCGGCGTTCGCCATACCGGGCCACCAATCGGCCGATCTTGGGCGCCAGGTAGATGGTCGCCGCCATGTTGGCCAGGAACAGCAGCGTCACCTCGGCGGCGCTGAAACCGAACTTCTCGACCATCAGGAAACCGGCGAAGACGACGAATATCTGCCGCCGCGCGCCGGACATGAAGACCAGGGCATACCACAGCCAATAACGGCGGCGCAGCACGATGGATTTATTCTGTTCGATATGCGCCTCGAAGCGCGGGAAGGCGATCCAGCAAAACACACCGATAGCGGCGCACAGACCACCGCCGGCCAGATACACCCACTTCATGCTCAATCCGCCTAAATCCAGGCCGAGATAGATCAGGCCAAAGGAAATCAGCGCCGCGAGGGAGCCTGCGCTGACCAAACGGCCTAAAACCACCGGTGTTTCCGCCTTCGGCGTCCATTGCAGGGCCAGCGACTGGTGCAGGGCCTCAAAGTAATGGAACCCGGTCGACATCAGCACAGTGGTCAGATAGAGGCCGATGACCGTCGGGAACAGCCCGGTGATTGCCGTGCCGATGCCCAACAGCAACAGGGCGAACAGGGTCAGCGGCTGCTCTCGCACCACCAACAACATAAACACCACGGTGAAGCTGAGAAAGCCGGGGACTTCGCGCAGGCTTTGCAGAAAGCCGATGCGGATGCCGTCAAAATTTGCCTGCTCAATCGCAAAATTATTGAGCAGCGCCTGCCAGGTGGAAAACCCGAGCGGCATGGCGATGGCCAGGAGGATCAGGAATACCTCGGGGCGGCGCCAGCCGGTGGCCGGCTCACCCGTACTGGAAACAACTGGGGTCATGGCTAATCGGACCCGGCCAGAGCTTGTTCGATGGCATCGAGCGCCGCCTGGCCACTGCCGCCGTCAGGGCCGCCCGCCTGGGCCATATCGGCGCGGCCGCCGCCGCCCTTGCCGCCCACGGCCTCGGACCCGGCGCGCACCAGATCGACGGCACTGAGCCGCTCGGTCAGGTCATCGGTAACGCCGACGACGAGAGATGCCTTGCCGTCCGTATTGGAGACCACGGCGACGACGCCGGAGCCGATCTGCTGCTTGAGATCGTCGGCCAGGCTTTTCAGTTCCTTAGCCGGCATACCGTCGAGCAGGCGCGGCGCGAAGGTGACGCCACCAATATCCTTGGTCTCGGCCGCCGCCTCTCCGCCGACGCCGCCGCCTGTCGCCAGGCGCCGGCGCATGTCGCTCAACTCGTCCTCGAGCCGACGTTTGTCCTCGACCAGGGCGCGGACCCGCTCGGGCACGTCGGCCGGCGCCGCCTTGAGCACGCCGGCGGCTTCGCGCAGCGCTGCGTCCTGCGCCGCCATGTAATCTTCCGCCGCTTGGCCGGTGACCACCTCGATGCGCCGCACGCCGGCGGCAACGGCGCTTTCGGAAACGATCTTAAACAGGCCGATGTCGCCGGTGCGCCGCACGTGGGTACCGCCACAAAGCTCCGTCGAATAGGTGGCGTCGCCATCATCCCCCATGGAGACAACCCGCACCTCATCACCGTATTTCTCACCGAACAGCGCCATGGCACCGGCTTCGACGGCGGCGTCGGGTTCCATCAGCCGCGTCGTCACGTCCGAATTGCGGCGCACCTGCGCGTTGACGTCGGCCTCGGCCTGGGCCAATTCGTCAGCCGTGATCGCCTTAGGATGGGCGATGTCGAACCGCATGCGGTCCGGCGCCACCAGAGAGCCCTTCTGGGTGACATGATCGCCCAGGCGGCGGCGTAACGCCTCATGGACCAAATGGGTGGCCGAGTGATTGCCCCGCGTCGCCGAGCGCCGCGCGTGATCGACCTGGAGCGCCACGTCGTCGCCGACCCTAAGCGTGCCTTCGTCAACCGTCACCACATGGACATGCAAATCATCGACATGCTTTTGCGTCGTGGTCACCGTGGCCTGGACGCCGTCGGCTGTGGTAAGCGAACCGGTATCACCGACCTGGCCGCCGGACTCACCATAGAAAGGCGTCTGATTGACGACCACGGCCGCCTCGGCACCCTTTGCTGCTTCTTGGGCGGGCTTGCCATCGACCACCAGAGCGACAACCTGACCTTCGGCGGATTCGGTTTCGTAGCCGAGGAAGTCGGTGGCGCCGAGTTCGTCGCGAATGCCGAACCAGACGGCCTCCGTAGCCGCGTCACCTGACCCGGCCCAGGCAGCGCGGGCGTCCTCGCGCTGGCGCTCCATGGCTGCATTGAAACCGTCTGTATCGACGCTCATGCCGCGGCCGCGTAAGGCGTCCTGGGTCAAATCGAGCGGGAAACCGTAGGTGTCATAAAGTTTGAAGGCGGTCTCGCCGGCCAGCTCGCCGCCTTTGCTGAGATCAGCCGTGGCTTCGTCGAGCAGCTTGAGACCCCGGTCCAGGGTCTTCTTGAACCGAGTCTCCTCCAATTCGAGGGTTTCCGTAACCAAGGGCTCGGCCCGCGCCAGATCGGGGAAGGCGTGGCCCATCTGGTCAACCAGGGCCGGCACCAATTGCCACATCAACGGTTCTTCGCAGCCCATGAGATGAGCGTGGCGCATAGCCCGGCGCATGATCCGCCGGAGCACGTAACCGCGCCCTTCGTTGGATGGCAGCACGCCGTCGGAAATGAGGAAACTGGACGCTCGCAAGTGGTCGGCGATGACCCGGTGCGAGACATTGTGGTCACCGTCCGAAGCGACACCGGAGGCCTCAGCGGAGGCAGCAATCAGGGCCTTGAACAGGTCCGTCTCGTAGTTGTCGTGGGTGCCTTGCATGACGGCGGCGATGCGCTCCAGGCCCATTCCGGTATCGATCGAAGGCTTGGGCAGGTCGACGCGTTCGTCGACTGTAACCTGCTCGAACTGCATGAACACCAGGTTCCAGATTTCGATGAAGCGGTCGCCGTCTTCGTCCGGCGAACCGGGTGGGCCGCCGGGAATGTGTGAGCCGTGATCATAAAAGATTTCCGAACACGGCCCGCAAGGCCCGGTATCACCCATGGCCCAGAAATTGTCCGAGGTCGGGATACGGATAATACGGTCGTCGTCCAGGCCGGCAATCTTGGCCCACAGCGCCGCCGCGTCTTCGTCCGAGGAATGCACGGTGACCAGGAGTTTTTCCTCCGGCAGGCCATACTCCTTTGTGACCAGGTTCCAGGCCAGTTCGATGGCCAGTTCCTTGAAGTAGTCGCCGAACGAGAAATTGCCCAGCATCTCGAAGAATGTGTGATGGCGCGCCGTGTAGCCGACATTTTCCAGATCGTTGTGCTTACCGCCGGCGCGCACACACTTCTGCGACGTTACCGCGCGGCTGCAATCGCGGCTTTCATTGCCGGTGAACACGTTCTTGAACTGCACCATGCCGGCATTGGTGAACATCAACGTGGGATCGTTGTTGGGCACCAGCGGGCTCGAGGCCACGATCTCATGGCCGTGGCCGGCGAAGTAGTCCAAAAACGCCTTGCGGATATCGTTAACCGTCTGCATGGCGCTAATTTATGCGTCACGCCCCGGAAACGAAAGATTTTATGGCGCAATGGGAAAACGCCGCCTTCTGGGGGAGAAGGCCGCGCTTCCAATGGTCCCGGCGGGGGAAGCCGGGTGGGATTACTCGCTGGCGGTGGCCGCCTCATCGGTATCGCCGTCATCGCCGCTGTCGTCAGCATCTTCGATGTCTTCGACGGCGGTTGGACCGGTCATCATTTCCTCGACCAGCAGGCCGGCGTTCTGGCGGATCAGGGCCTCAATCTGGTTGGCCGCGTCCGGGTTTTCCTTGAGATAGGTCTTGGCGTTCTCGCGGCCCTGGCCGATACGTTCGGAATTGTACGAGAACCAGGAGCCGGATTTCTCGACCACGCCGGCATCGACGCCGAGATCGAGCAGTTCGCCGACCTTGGAGAAGCCCTCGCCGTACATGATGTCGAATTCGACCTGCTTGAACGGCGGCGCCAGCTTGTTCTTGACCACCTTGACCCGGGTTTGGTTGCCGACCACTTCGTCGCGGTCCTTGAGCGCGCCGATGCGGCGGATTTCCATACGCACGGAGGAATAAAACTTGAGCGCGTTGCCGCCGGTGGTGGTTTCCGGGTTGCCGAACATAACGCCGATCTTCATGCGGATCTGGTTGATGAAAATGATCAACGTGTTGGACTTGGCGACTGAGCCGGTGAGCTTACGCAGCGCCTGGCTCATCAGCCGCGCCTGCAGGCCGACGTGATGGTCGCCCATTTCGCCCTCAAGCTCGGCCCGCGGCACCAGGGCGGCCACGGAATCGATAACCAGGACGTCGATGGCACCGGAACGCACCAGGGTATCAGCGATTTCCAACGCCTGTTCGCCGGCGTCGGGCTGGGAAATCAGCAAATCATTCACATCAACGCCCAGTTTCTTGGCATAGACCGGGTCAAGCGCGTGTTCGGCATCGATGAAAGCGCAAGTCCCGCCCAGCTTCTGCGCCTCGGCGACAACATGCAGCGCCAGCGTCGTCTTGCCGGACGCCTCGGGCCCGTAAACCTCAACGACGCGTCCCCGCGGCAGGCCGCCGATGCCAAGCGCGATATCAAGACTGATGGAACCGGTGGAAATAACTTCCGTCTCGACCACTTCGCGCTGGCCCATCTTCATGATGGAACCCTTGCCGAAGGCTCTCTCGATTTGAGTAACGGCGGCGTCCAAAGCCTTGTTTTTGTCCACGCTTTCTTTCTCCACGACCTTCAGGGGACTTGTCGACATGGGGTATCCTCTCTTATTCCATAGCGGGTTGTCGGATGCAAATGACCTGTGATTCGCACCAAGAGTACATGTTTTGTTCTCGCGCGCAACAAGTTTTTTTAACGTATTGATAAATATGCGATAATTCGATTTATCTTCACACTATGTTCTACAAAAATGACCTCCTACAGCGAAACTTTGTCCACTGGAGGAGGCCATTTTCAGACTCCTTTTGTTCTCGGATCACGGCTCCATTTGGACGGCTATCCTTGCTGAAGCATATGTATCGGGAGACGCGACCGTATTTGGAACCGCCGGGCGAGAAAGATGGACACCACCGACATGGCCAAGAATAAGCAAATCCAAATCGCTTCGCCGCCGAAGCCCAGATAGACGCCAAACAGCGCCGCCATGGGGAGCCCTAAACCCCAATGACCCGCGAGCGCAATCAGCATTGGCCCACGGGTGTCCTTGACGCCCAGCAAGGCGCCTCGGGTAACAACCTGTGCCGAATCGACAATAACGGCCAGTGCGGCAACGGTGAGGAATAGAACGGCAAGATCGATGGTCGGCAGGTCCTGCGGTCGCGCCGAGTCGAGAAAGAACTCTGCGATTTCGCGACCGAAAAGCCAGAACACAGCCGCCGGCAAAAGAGCGAACACGGCTCCTAGCCCGATGGCGGTCCATCCGGCCCGTGCCGTGGCAGGATGATCACCGGCACCGACGGCGCGTCCAACCCGCACCGAGGCAGCTTGGAACAATCCGGCGGCCCCCATAAAGACAATCGCGTAGCACTGGACAACAATCGCATGGGCGGCCAAGGTTTCCGTGCCAATCATCCCCATCAGCAGGGCGGCGGCCAGAAACATCCCCATCTCGGCTAATTCGGTGACGGCGAAGGGAACGCCAAGCCGGATGATTTCAGCAAGTCGCGGCCAGTCCGCCCGCCAGAAGCGCCCCAACAGCCGATAGCGGCGAAACCGCCTGTCCACCAGCACAAAGCCCAGTACCGCCAGGAACATCAGGTTGGAGACGATGGCGCTGGCGATGCCGGCACCGATCAGTCCCAGCTGCGGATATCCAAAATGGCCGAACATCAACGCGTAATCAGCGACGGCGTTGACGCCCACACCGATGATGCTGATGACCAGTGTGGCGCGGGGCCGGGCATGGGCGGCCAGGAATTCACTGAGAACCCAATACCAGAGTCCCGGCAGGAATCCCAAGGCGATATACCGGAGATAGGACTGACTGGCGCCGGCAATATCAGGATCTTGCCCCAGCAACACCAAAATGGCCTGGGCTTGCCACAACAAAGCAATGCAGGGGACTGACACGATGACCGCCCCCCAGGCGCCCTGGCGGACAGTGCCGCGGATCATGCGAAACCGGCGCGCCCCCAAATGCTGCGACAGGATCGGCGCCACGGCGCTGAGCAGGCCGGCGGCAGAAAATTCCACGGCGCCATAGAGATGCCAGGCCAGGGAACCGGCGGCCAGGACGTCCGTGCCAAGCCAGCCCATCATCACCACGTCCGTGGTCGTCATCGCGACGTAGGCCAGTTGGGTCAGTGCCAACGGCACCGCAAGGTTTACCGTAGCGCGGGCCTCCTGCCGCCAATCTGTATATGTGTTCATAATTTTTCGTCCGTTGCATGAGAACTCGGAGCGCCGGAGCAATGGAAATTGCCGCCACGCTCCCCGTAAGGGTATGCGCATCCACTCAACAACGATCTGAAACGAGGAGCAGGAAATGGACGCGCGCGTCAGTCCCCGGCCCGTGGGCCGGAAAACAGGTCAGCCTGTGATCAGGCTAAGCGGTGTCGTGCGGTCTCATAGGGGGTGTATAGGCCAGGCCGGTGAAGAGGTCAACCGGCCTGGCCTCGGCAACTAAGCCGCCTGTCTGGACCGGCGCGGGTTGCGCCGGCGCTGGCGCTGGCCGGGGCGCTTCCTGTGATGGGGAGCGCGCCGCGACGGGCCCGTATCATTGGCAATCTCGGCCGTGTGATACGGGTGGTCTTCGATCACCGGCACGGACTGGCGGATGATCTTCTCAATGTCGCGCAGATAACCGCGTTCTTCGTGATCGCAAAACGAAATGGCGATGCCCGCGGCCCCTGCCCGCGCCGTGCGACCGATGCGATGCACATAGCTCTCGGGCTCATTGGGCAGCTCGAAGTTGATGACATGGGTGACGCCATCGACGTCAATACCGCGGGCCGCGATGTCGGTCGCCACCAGGGCGCGGATGCGCCCGTCGCGGAAATCCTTGAGTGCGCGTTGGCGGGCACTCTGGGACTTGTTGCCATGGATGGCGTCGGATCGGACACCGCAGCGGTCCAGGTGCTGCGCGACGCGGTTGGCGCCGTGCTTGGTGCGGGTAAAGATCAGCACCCGTTTGATGTCCTGGTCACTGAGCAGATCGCCGAGCAGCGCGCGCTTCTTATCCTTGGGTACGAACAGCACGCTTTGCTCGACCTTTTCGGCGGTGGTCGCCTCAGGGGCGACTTCGACCCGGACCGGATCATTCAACAATCCACCGGCCAAGCCCTGCACCGAACCCGGCATGGTGGCCGAGAACAACGCCGTCTGGCGTTGATGGGGCAGCGCGGCTTCAATCTTCTTGACGTCGCGGATGAAGCCCATGTCGAGCATGCGGTCGGCCTCGTCGAGAATGAAAACCTGAACCGCGTCTAGCCTGACGAAGCCCTGGTTCATCAAATCGAGCAATCGGCCCGGGGTGGCGACCAGCACGTGAACGCCGCGCCTCATGGTCGTGATCTGCGGGCGGATCGAAGCGCCGCCGAACACCACGGTCGAGCGGATGCCGAGATGGCGGCTATAGGTCCGCACGCTGTCGCCGATCTGGCAAGCCAGTTCACGGGTCGGCGCCAAAATCAGCGCCTGCGGCTGGTGCGGGCGGGCTTTTTTGATGTCATGCGACAGACGGTGCAGCAACGGCAGCGCAAAGGCCGCCGTCTTGCCGGTGCCGGTCTGGGCGACGCCCAGCAGGTCGCGGCCGTCGAGCAACGGCGGGATCGCCTTGCTCTGAATGGGGGTTGGAACTGTGTAACCTTCGTCCGTAACGGCGCGAAGGATGGGTTGGGCCAATTTGAGGCCCGTAAAATTAGTCATGTTTTGTTTTTCTTTCTTATTCAAAACGTCATTACTCTCCGCCCCAATATCGGGACGGCGAGCGTGCAAGCACGATGCAAGCATTCAACGCGGCGTGCCTTGGCAGAGGCCGGTCTAACGAAACGCCCACATATGTCGAAAAGAAACGTGGCCAGTCTCGGGGACTTCCCCGGACGGCAGGCGGTCTAAATTTGACCTAGAAGGGAGTGTCGTTGGCGGCCTAATGCGCCTTGAGCGCAGTGAAGTCAAGACAAATCGCGCGACGGGACCGCCGCGCCTATGGCGCAACGGCCTGAAAATTCATCACATTCCGATCAGGCGGAGGCGTCGAGGGCGCTCATGGCCTCTTGCAGCATGAGGAAAGCGTCATTGCATTTCTCGCCGGAGAAATCATTCGACCTTCCGTCATCGCCGCTTGGACAGAACGTCTTCACGTACTCTTCCAAATCGTCGGTGATGCGCGCTAAGTGATCGCGTCGTTCGCTCATGGCCTTGAGGCTAGTTGCAGAGCGAGACGGGTGTCAACGCCGTTCTGTTATGGCCTTTCAGGCGCTCCAGCGGCGGCGCCCGGCGGCGACATCCTGCATGGTCGCTAAACCGAAGTCACGGCCCCGCGTTCGGTAGCGTGACCGTCGCCGTCGTTCCCATGCCGACCTTGCTCTCGATGTCGAATTTGCCGCCGTGCAGTTTGACTAGTGACTGGACGATCGGCAGACCGAGGCCGGCCCCTCCTCCTCCGGCCATCATTGGATTTGCAACCTGCCCCCAGGTCGACATGACCGTACTGATATCCCTGGGTTCGATGCCGATACCGGTATCGGCGATGACGAGGCAAGTCGAACCGCCAGTGTTGGATCCGCGAACAGTTACGCGGCCGCCCGACGGGGTAAACTTGATGGCATTCGACAGAAGATTTAGGAGGATTTGGTCAAGAGCCCGGCGGTCCGCCGTAAGCGGCGAAAGGTTCTCTTCCAATTCCGCTTGAATTGTGACGTCCGATTGCGAGGCCATGGGATCAACGGTGCGGAGAGTTTCAAGCACCGCTTCGTGTACATCCAGACGATCAAATTCAAGATCGAATTTTCCGGCCTCGATCTTTGAAAGATCTAGAAGGTCATCGATCAGCTTCAGGAGATGATGGCCGCTGTTGTAAATATCTTCTCCATATCCCTTGTAAGCGGAATTCTTGCTCGTACCCAGAAGTTGGTCCTTGATCATCGTGGAAAACCCGATAATGGCGTTCAACGGCGTTCTCAACTCGTGACTCATATGTGTTAGAAATTCCGACTTTAGCTGATTGGCGGCCTCGGCTTCTTCCATCGCCGTGCGAAGCTGCTGATCCACGATCCGGCGCTCAATGACGCGGCCCAACTGTGTTCCGATGTGCGCCATCAGTTCAAGAAGCGGATCATCGGGGCCTGATTCACTGATGGAAAAGAACTCCAAAACCGCAACGACCTCAGCACCAATCAGTACGGGGAAAGCAAAGCCGGCCTTCAAGCCGACATTTTGCGCCAACTTAGCGCGTGGGAAATTTGGGTCCCGGGTGACATCATTGATCCACGCCGGCTCTCCGCTTTCGAATACCCGCCCCGGCAGCCCAACACCCATATCGAAGGTGGTCTTGTTCGTGACTGAGCAAAAGGCTTCGAACCGAGCGGGGTCATCGAGATGCCAAAGTTCGGTGGGAACAAGAACATTGTCGCCATTGTTAGAGAGAACGTAAGCATGGCCAATCGGCCAGCCCGTGAACTGACAAACTTGGTCGAGGCAGATTTGCATCGTTCCGTCCACTGAATCCGCCTCATTCGCCGCCACGGCGATCTTCATCGACAACTCCAGAAATGCCGATTTGCGGAATAGTTTTTCGCGGGCTTGGTCGCGTAACACCGTCTCAGATTGTACCCGGCCCAAAACGCGGTTGTATTGTCTGGCGATCTCACCGATTTCGGTATGCGGTTCCGCGTGAACCTGCGTCGAAAAATCACCGCCCATGCGCTGTTCCTCCATCTCACGGAGCAAGTCGTGAGATTCACTGCCGGAGCCGTGTTCACTGATGTTGAGGCCTTGCAGTTCCTGCTCGCGCGTGACACGCAAGGGAACCACCTTGTTGATTGCCCACAGCAAAATGTAACCACAGCCGAAAGACCAGGCGAAGATGGCGCCGGCCCCGGTCGCCTGCACCATGAACTGGTCCCACCGGCCAAGTCCGCTCACCCAGCTAGCAGGATCGGCGAACAACGCGACGGCCAACGTTCCCCATACGCCGGCCGCGCCATGCACCGGGACGGCGCCGACCACGTCGTCAATACGAAAACGTTCGAGAAGACTTGCCGCGCCCAAGGCGACCATTCCGGCGACGGCGCCGATCGCCGCCGCGGCCGACGGGTTGACCATATTGGCCGAAGCGGTGACCGCGACAAGGCCGGCCAATCCGCCGTTGAAGGTGTCGAGCACGTAAGGGCGGCCGTGCATAATCCATGAAATCGCCAGCACGGCGACACTCCCGCTCGCACCGGCAAGAACCGTATTCAGAACTATAAGCGCAATGTCGCTGCTGGCGGTTAATGTGCTGCCGCCGTTGAATCCGAACCAGCCGAACCACAACAGGAACACACCCAATACAACTGTCGGCAAGTTATGGCTTCGGATCGGCGCCGTACTCTTGTCAAACCTGCCGATGCGAGGGCCGATGATCATGACGGCGGCAAGTGAAACCCAACCGCCGACGGAATGAACAGCGGTCGCGCCCGCGAAATCTATGAACCCCATTGCCGCCAGCCAACCGGTTCGCGTCTGTTCAAGCGCACCGCCCCAAATCCAGTGACCGCTTAGTGGATAGATAACCAGGGAGATCGCCAGTGTAATCAGCACATAGCCGAGAAACCGTGTCCGCTCGGCAATAGCGCCGGAGATAATCGTGCTCGCAGTTCCGCAAAACATCAGCTGGAACACAAAGACCGCCGTTATCCAACTTCCCCGATCCGCGTCGAACATGAAACCCGTGGAGCCGAACATCCCGGACTGGCTGGTGCCGAACATCAGTCCGAACCCGATGAGCCAGAACGCAATCGCGGAAATGCTGAAGTCGACGAAGTTCTTGATCGCCACGTTAACGCTGTTCTTCGACCGCACCAGGCCGCTTTCCAGGCATGTGAAACCAGCCTGCATCGCGAATACGAGCGCGGCGCAAATCAATATCCAAATATTGGATAGAGATGCCTCAGCAGTCATAAGTTCTTCCCGCCGTTCATTTATCCGGCCTGCGTTGTATATTAATCGAGGGACTGCCTACTATTGTGTGTCGAATTGTTTCCTCGTGTTTCCAACTGCGTCCGGTGATTTTCAGGGACGTCCCTCTGCAACAGCGGAATCCGGCGGCACAAAGGGGGCGCCGACGAGCCTGATCCACGCGGAAATGCCGCCACATTGAGATCGCGGATCAGCGTTGCGGCCGATCAGGGTTATTTAGGGGTAACGTCTTGAAGTTAGTGAATTAGGCGCTCCAGCGGCGGCGTCCGGCATGGGCGGCTTCCAGGGCGCTGGCATATTTGGAATAGGACTGCGGCTGGAGATCAAGCGACGCCATGGTGTCGAGCAGCCATCCCGGCGGTATGCCGTCGTATTTGATCTCGATCAGGCCCCGCGTCGCCGCCTCGGTGGTGGCGAAAGCCGCCGGGCCGGCGTCAAACGCCCAGCTCCGGCTCCATTGCAGGCGGCGGTCATAGGTCACGCGTAAGCGCGGGTGATGGGGGCAGGAGAAAGCCGAGCGGTGATAGAGGACGGCGACGGCCGGGCGCAGATCAAAACGGCGGTTCAAGTAGGCGAAAGTGGAAAGGACGCCGCCGCTTTCATCGTCGGCGGCAAGACCGTCGCCGGATAGTAGGCTTTGCGCCAGGTCCTGGCCTACGGCGGTCCGCTGCTTGGCGACGAAAGGGCCGTCGCGATGCTTGAGTTCAAGAAACATCGCCTCGGGCTCACCATCAACGGCGGAGCGGTAGAGTCGCAAGCGCGGCTTCACCCGTTGCCTCAGCCCTTCTCGCTTCTCGGCATAGAAGGTGTAGTTCGGACTGTCGAAATAGATCGAATGATTGACGTAGGATCCGCCGTCCCCGTGAGTGTCGGCCACCAGCAGGTTTGAGGCGCAATCCGCAAATGCGGCCATTTGGCCGGCATCGACCAGGTATTTGATCTCGCGTCGGCGCGTCACAAACAGGTCACTCATGGCCCTGTCTCCAGCACCGGCGGCGTTTGGCCGATGAATTCAGCGCGGTCGGGATCTTCGGTCCGCAGGTTGACCTGATTACCGCTGAACCGCACCTGTTCGGCCGTCAGCCAGCCGGGACCGCCGTAGCGCCAATTCTTGGCAAAGATATGCACGGCGGTCACGCTGCCGGCCAGGGTGGCATCCGTGAGGCTTGCCCGGCTCGCGTCTTTGACGGCGACGGCGGTCTTTGAATCTTCGATGCGCAGGCCGCGGGCGGTGACCTGGCTGGCCTCGCCAATGGAGAGCCCCTTGTCGCCGGCGCCGCGCACAATGACACCGTCCAGTTCGACGACACTGGTCATGAAATCGACACCGTCATCATCAGCCCCGTCCACGCTGAGCCCGGAGATGACGCCGTCTGCGTAATCGAGATCAATGCAATCGGCGTAGCAATTCGTAACCACGCTTTCCGAGATACTAAAGTCGCTGTTGACGATGTGGAGCGCCTCGTCGGAGCCGACGTTGCCGCTAAGTGTTGAACGTCGAAGTTCGAAATCAGCGGTGTGGTGGACGGAAACCATTCCCGAGTAGGAGACATTGCCGAGATGGGCCAGGGACCCGCCGCTGATGTGCGCGCTCGAAATGCGGGAGCCTTTTGCCGCCGGTCCCTGAATCGCCAGGATGCCCCAGGCCCCAGCCGGATCGGCGCGTTCGATGATAACCGGTTGCGCCGCCGTGCCGTCAATTGTCACCGGCGCCTTCGATAGGATGGAGACGCCGGGGCCAAGGCGAAGGCGGGTGCCGGCTCGAACGGTCAAGTGTTGTCCGGCCCCGATCTCCATAGTCTCACGCAAGATCACGTCACCTGGGCCGAGAATGACATCGCCGTCCGGCTCGGCGGCAAACCGCCAAGGATGGATGGAGACATTTGCACTGAGCGCCGGCACTGAACCGGTTCGAACCTCGGGGGTTATCTGCACACCGGTGACGGCGTTGGTGAAGACTCCGGCCAAGGCGTCGGCGGTGATCCCCTGCCCGCTCAACAGATAGCGCTCGGCCCCGGGTAACAGACGATGATTGGGGAAGCGGTGGAAGACCCGAAGGCTTTTGCGCACCGTCTCAACAGCCTCGGTCAGGCCGGGATGGAGCAACAGCGGCCCGGCAGCCGGCGTCTCGGCGTGTCCGTCCAAGTCACGATCAGTGAGAATGCCGCCCAGCTTCGCCGCATCGAAGTCGACGGACGACTGTCCGCTAACCTCGACGGTCAGGTCAATCCGCCCATCGCTCCCCGGCGCGCCCAGCCATACCCGCACCGCCGCGTCATTCAACTGACCGCGAAGAAACGCCTCGCGTCGCTCGATCCAACCGTAGAGTTGACGCTTTGCGTCCTTGTACTGGGCGTTGGCATAGATCAGCCGGTAAGGCTCCAGGGCGTCCCGTTCAAGCGCACCCTTATGGCGGTCGGCGCGGACATCGGCGTCGATATCCTGGAAAATGCCGTTGAGCAATTTTCGACGATTGTCGACGGAGCCTTTCCCCTGCAAGGCGCGAAACAGATGAATGTTGCGCTGGTGGCGTAACCTAGGATCGCGCAAGACCACATCGAGCAATGGCGTCATCAATTCGTTGAGCGGCACTTGGGCGTCCGCCATCCGTGACTGGGTCCAGCGATCCGATCCGTTGGCCATGAGCAGCATGCCGTGGCCGTTGGAATCGGTGATCCAGGGCTCCAGCCGCCCCGCCGCCGGATCGAAGTAAAACAAATGGTTATGGAAAAAATCGGCGTGGGTGGCGGAAACCAAACTCATGAAGGCTAGGTAACGGGCGTAAGCGTCAAATGACAGCACGCGCCACAGCGCCTCGTGACGGTCCGGTCCGGCGGGCAGGTACATGGCGTTCGTCATCAGCTGGAGCGGCTCGAAACCGGCTGGCAGGTCGCCAGGGGCGCGGACCCGGAAGTCCTTGGCCCGCCAGCGTTGGCGCAGGCGATTGGCCTCATAGATCGGTCCGGGCAGCCGGCGGCGCAGCCGGAGCAGGCTCTCGTCCTTGTGGGTGGTGCGGTGATAGACACCCCGGTACTGGCCGTTGATGAACAGCCGCGCAAAGGTGGTTTGGTGTGTCAGCAGGCCCATCTCCCGGGCCAGGCGCTCATCGATTAGGTTGGCCACCATGGGCCGGTCCTCGGGGTTGACGAAGTTGAGATGGCGCTGCCAATCGAGCGGCGCGCTCTTGCGCAGCTTGACCCGCAGCGACGGTTTATCGCGGTGCCAATGCCAAGCCCCCTGCCCGCGCAACCGGTATTCAACATTTCGCCACTGACCGTCCGGATAGAGCAGCTCGGCATCGTAGTAGCGCGCCTTGGCTGATGCCGGCAGGTCGGCGGTCATACGCTCCAGGGAACCCGGCTCAACGCGCAGATGGACCGATGGCAGGGAGGAGGTCTGCAGCAACGGCGCGTGATCAAAGGTGGCGCGGAGCGAGTTAACGGTCACCGCCAGGGCATCGTAGGAGGCGCCGGCGGCGATGGCCAGGGGCAGGCGCAGGCCGGTCCCGGACCAATCCTTGCCGGCGATCACGCGGCCGAAATAGGCATAGCTGTTGGCCAGCAGCACGGCGATGATGAGAAACGGCGCGATGATCAAAACCCGCCGCTCTACTGAGCCCGGACGGGGCGGCCAGGCCAGACGGCCGCGGCGCTCAGACATTCACCGCGCCATCGCCAACCAGGACGGTTACGCTAATCTCCGGCGAAACCTCGCTGAGGCGGGCGATCACGGCTTCATAGCGAACATCGCGGCGCAGCATCAACTCATAGATAAAGTCGCTGAAATCGGCGTCGCCGGCCAACTTGTCGATGGAAACCACGGCTTGGCGGGTGGCGACCTCGGCAAGCGCCGCCTCGACCCGGTCGCGGTCGTTTGGCCGCATGCGCAGCCGCAGCACGGTGGCGACCTCGCGAACCTCGCCAAATCCGTAGGAATGCATGGCAACGGCGACAAACGAAATGAAGGCGGTAAAGATAACAGCGAACAGGTAGAATTTTGTCCCCGCCGCCATGCCGATGGCCATGGCCATGAACATAAAGGCGATGTCGCGGGGATCCTTAACCGGATTGCGAAAACGAATGATCGACATTGCACCGACGAGGGCGAAAGCGCGCGCGATGTTGGAGCCGATGATCAGCATAATCAGCGAGATGGTGATGCCGACAAAGACGATGGTGTGTACGTAGGAGCGCGAATAGCCGTGTCCCGAATGGGTCAGTGTATAAACCCAGGCCAAGGCCAGATTGAGCACGCTCGCCGTGACCAGCACCAGAACCAGTTCCCACAACGTCAGGGTCGGCAGGGCCGTAAGCTGTTGAAGCGATTCGGAAATCAGATTGTCCATGACCAGGCCATGGTGACCAATCGGCGGCAAGTTGACAATGGGTTAGCATACTTCTGGTACCGGGAGGACGGTCTGGAAATCTTGACAGGCATTTGAATAACGGGGGAGACTTAATCTGAGTATGTTCCTCAGGTTTTCGGAGTTGAGGCATGGCGCAGGAAAAGCTGACATTCACCAGTGAGTCCGGAGACGAGCTAGCCGGACGATTGGATATTCCTGATGACCGCGAACCGCGCGGCTACGTCTTGTTTGCCCACTGTTTCACAGGCTCCAAAGACGTGCTGGCCGGGGTCCGCATCGCCAAGGCGCTTTGGCTGCGTGGCTTTGCGGTTTTCCGGTTTGATTTTACCGGCCTCGGCGAAAGCGAAGGCGATTTTGCCAACACCACATTTTCATCAAACGTCGGCGATCTGGTCGCGGCGGCGGCGTTCCTACGCAACAACCGCGAAGCGCCGACGGTGTTGATTGGCCATAGCCTTGGCGGCGCCGCCGTTCTCGCTTCTGCCGGAAAAATTCCCGAGGCGCGCGCCGTTTGCACGATCGGGGCGCCGGCCGATCCGGAGCATGTCGTCCATCACTTTTCCGAAGCAAGGGCGGAAATTCAAGCTGCCGGCGAGGCGGAGGTCTCAATTGGCGGCCGCCCGTTCCGCATCAAGCAATCATTTCTTGACGACATTGAGGGCCATAGCCTGGAAGACTCGGTCCGTGACATGCGCAAGGCGCTGCTCGTCTTCCACAGTCCCGTCGACGACGTTGTCGGCATTGAGAATGCAGGACATATTTATGCCGCCGCGCGCCACCCCAAAAGTTTTGTCTGCCTGGATGGCGCCGATCACATGCTGACCGACCGCGACGACGCCTACTACGTCGCCGAGGTGATCAGCGCCTGGGCTGACCGGTATGATCAGGGAGTCGCGTGAATGGCGCCAGGCGGAAGACTTTTGCCCGACATTTAGAGGACAGTGTCGGCTTTACCCCTGAAAGCGGGCATACTTGACCGTTGCGTGGGAGGTCTGCTTATGACCCAAAGCGGACATTCGGGGATGGAAGCGAGACTCATCTACTCTCAACGAGAATAAGTCGCCCGCATTTCCTTGAACCACGCGGTGTTCCTAAGCGTCGCAGTGGTGGTCCAGAAGCACTCGGCGATGTCGCCATGTCTTATGTAGAACGGTCTTGAGAACATCACATACCCGACCTTCTTCTTGATGGGCGGTTCGACTTTCGTGACTTTCGCCGCGAGATCAGGGTGTTTTGTGAGAACATCATCGAAATCACTTCCAATTCCAACTGCCGCGTCGACGCGCCCACCAGCGACCATGCGTAGCATGGAAAGATGTTTAACCGTCGTGGTGACTTTGGCGTTTCGCTTTTTGAGTTCGGGAATAATTGAGGCTCCCCGCTCCGCTACAACCTTGCGGTCATTGACCTCGGTGTTTTCCAGAAGAGCCGAGTCTTTGGTATCACTTGCCGTGTAGACATAGTACGCATATTGGTTTGATGCGCGGTCCTTGTCGGGAACGCCGTTCTTGAGAGGATATGCGCCATATTCAGTTCTCTCGATGCTGTAGCTGCTATTGAATACAGCCTCTATCTCCCCTTTCTTAAGCGAGGCGAGAGCCCGCACCCAGGGCAGGAAGTCGAAACTGGCCTTGGCGCCACATTCGGTGGCCGCTTTTCTGGTCAACTCGACAAACCAGCCGGGCTTGTCTTTGTCCAACAATCTGTCTGTAACCCGTGTCTTTTCATTCCTGATCTCGACTGTTGCCAGTCGTATTGGTTCGGGACCGTAGGCGTAAATCCATTCGTCCGGCGTCACCGTTTGAATGCCGTCGATAACTTCTTTCCTTCTGGTAATCATCGGTAGATTGGGCGTGATAATTTGGCGCGGAGGTTTAGTAGGTAGTAAGCCTTCCTTGTGGCCAATGTGCTTTAAGGCAACCCTTACGCCAATTCCGCCGAGCAATGGCGTATAGGGCACAACCACGTCGATTTTTCCGTTTCTGACCTCTCGAAGCGCCTCTTTGGAATCGTCATTAGCCAGGAAGATGGCTTTTCTTCCGCTGGAAGTACTATGTAGGCGTCTCGTGTGGAGTGTTGCGTCGAGAGCGCCGAGGGCTTCTTCACCGCCCGTGTTGAAAACGATTTCAATGTTCGAAAAATTGTTCAATGCCTTCTTCGTGAACGTGAAAGCCTTATCCCGTTGGCTGTTGGTATGGTAGGAGTCGAGAAGTTCGTAATTCCCGCCTCCGATTGCAGTCAAAAACGCTCCGGTACGCATCGAATCAGCAGTGCTTCCCAGAGCCTTGCGGTTCAGGATCATCCGACCTTTCCCGCCGGTGACAAGGTTGAGATATAGACCCTGCTGCAGACCATTCGCATAGAAGTTGCCGAGAATTTCGGAGGTGATTTTCTTTGATGAGGTTCTGCGGTCGAGACTGACGACGGGAATGCCGGCATCGACGGCGCGGTCCACCGGCGGCCCCATAGGCGCCTCCCGCACCGGCCACAGCACAATGGCATCCATCTTATCAACAATCCATTCGTCGATTTTCCGCGCCATCTTAGCGTCGTCGAACTCGGCGTCGTACACCTCGACCTTCACATTGGAATGGAGATTGGTTTCATGAACCGCCGTATCGGCGAGGCTGATCAGCCAGGGATGGTTGCTGCCGTGAAAGGCGAAACCGATACGATAGGTTTTGTCGGTGTCGAGAACTGGTCCTTCAACCAGCGGAAAATAATCGCTGAACGGGGCATTGATCGGAAGCTTGCTTAAAGGACCGATAAACTTTCGGCTCACTCCCAATTCCCAAACATACCCATCGGTGAGATCGCCGACTGGGTAAGCGCTCAGGTACTGTTGAAACTTCTGCCTCTTGAACAGCTCGTCGATCCGAGTATTGGTCATCGAGCTTGTCGTTTTTGAGTGTTTGGCGATCAGTCCATTGATATGAGAGTGGATGTCCAGGCTTTCTTGGGTGTAGGCGGGATTTGCTGACAGGGTTACCGCTAGAGCTGTTAGCAGCAAGGTGACATTGACCTTTCTCATGGCTCTCATCCCCGGCTAAAACAGAAAACGCTAACCGACGCCTACTGTTCAATCTTAATGTCATTGGATTGTTTCCGTTCTTCAGTGGTCTGACAACCAGAATGTCCGCTTATGGCTATTAGCGGACATTCAGCGCCCTAGTGATTTATGTCGGCTTTACCCCCCAAAGCGGACATTTGATTCCTTGACAATTCCTTCGCATGTTCTATATATGTTCTAGTTCATAGACTCCCCGGCCGTGCCGGGAGGGCCGTCCGAGTTGGCCGGCCATGCTGTTTGACATTGTGAATAGGTTAGGCTGTCGATCGACCCCGGTGGGGCTGTGAGACTAGGGCCATAAAAGCGGAACCCGCCGACGGAAAGGGTTTCCGGGCGGGTGAGCTCGCCCGGTGGCTGGCGAAATTTTTAGACTCCCTCCGGGGGATGACCCGGGCTTACGCCGCGCCACCGGCGCGACAATCCGGGGTCATTGTAGACAAATGTAGACATTTGTGGACATTTCCAACGGGAATCGGGGGTGATTTGTTTATTATCAACAGGTTAGTCCGTTTGAATCGGGCTTTAGGTGGACTTTTACCGCACTTTGATGGCCCTTTGCGGGGTTTGAGCCGGCCCTTGGGCCGAATTTTAGGCCCCGTTCATGACCTCTTTAACCTTGCCGGCCAGTTGTTTGAGGCTGAACGGTTTGCCGAGAAAGGCGATCGATTCGTCGCGGTCGATCTCGCCCTGGAAAACATCATCGGCATAGCCGGACATCAGGATCACCTTGACCGCCGGCAATTCGTGGCGGACTAGGTTGATCAGGGTGTGGCCGTCCATGCCGGGCATGATGACGTCGCTGATGATTAGATCGATGGTTTCATCAGTGCCGTTGATGACGTCCAGCGCCGATTCGCCGTTGTCGGCCTCGAGCACTGTGTAGCCCTTGAGGCGGAGCGCGCGGACGCCGAACATGCGGACCGCGTCCTCGTCCTCGACCATCAGCACCGTGCCGCGCCCGGTCAGGTCGCCTTCGGCTTCCTCCGAAGCTCGCTCTTTTGTAGCCGGTTGCGGGCCGCCCGGCGCGGCTTCCGCGTCGCCGGCAACATCAGCTTCCGGCAGGTGAATGGCAAACGTGGTGCCCTCCCCGATCGCACTGTCGACAACAATATATCCGCCCGACTGGTGGATGATGCCGTGAACCGTCGACAGGCCCAGGCCGGTGCCGGCACCGACCTCCTTGGTCGAGAAAAAGGGCTCGAAGATATGCTCGCGGTCTTCCTTGGCGATGCCGGTTCCGGTGTCGGTGACCTCAATGACCACGTAGCGGCCGGCGGGAATTCGCTCGTCGCCCCGCTGCACGGGGGCATCAAGGACCGTGGCGCGGGTCCGGATGGTGAGCGAGCCGCCCCCGGGCATGGCATCGCGGCCATTGACGGCAAGGTTGATGATGACTTGGTCCAACTGCCCGCGGTCGGCTTCGACCGGTGGTAAATCGGCACCGTGGTCGAATTGGATATCAACGGTTTCGCCGATCAACCGGCCCAGCAGGTTGGCCAGGTCGGTGAGAATTTCCGTCACGTCGAGGCGCTCGGGCTTCAATGTTTGCTGGCGGGAGAAGGCCAGGAGTTGGCGCACCAGGTTGGTCGCCCGGTTGGCATTCTGGCGAATCTGCTGGATATCGGCAAACGACGGATCGTCGGCGGCATGCCGGGTGAGCAGGAGATCGCAAAAACCGATCATCGCCGTGAGCAGGTTGTTGAAGTCGTGGGCAACACCGCCGGCCAATTGGCCCACCGCCTGCATTTTCTGCGACTGGGTAAACTGCACCTCCAGACTCTTCTGTTCCGTGGTATCGATAAAGTGCAGGACCAAGCCGGAAATCTCGCCCGCCTCGTCAGCCATGCGGCTGGCATAAAGAGACGTGTGCAATTCACGGCCGCCGCTGCCGGGAAGCCGGGCTTCCAGTTGCGCGGCGCGGGCCGTTCCCATGACGATTTTGGATAATCCGCCGGTTACATCGTCCCGGTCACCACGAACGATGCGGTCAGCAAACGGCATTCCCAGGATCGAATCGCGATGCCCGCCGATCAATTTGAGGAAGGCCCGATTGCAATCGCTGATGGCGCCATCCAGATCTAGGATCACGATACCCACGGGCGCTTCGTCAAACAGCCAGCGCAAGCGGTCGGACCCTGCCACGGCGGCCGTTGGCGATGGGGTTTCTTCGGCCACTTTCCCGGCCTCATCGTCCCCGGCCATGGCTGCCGCCGGGTCGCGCCAGATGAACTCGCGCAGCACCAGCGAGCGGGTATAGGCGACTTCGCCATCGTCGGTATCCTTTTGCGATTGCTCCAGGACAGCGCTGAAAATCCGACCCTCGGCATCGCGAAGCTTGAGGTCGCCTTCCGAACCGGCCTCGGCAACGAAGTCGGCAAAGGGGCGTCCGACCAAGCGGTCCGGGGCGACGCCAAGCCAACGGGCCAGGGTCTGGTTAGCATAGATCAGGACGCCGTCGCTATCGGCGGAGAAAAACCCGGCCGGCAGAAGATCCAGGGAATCGGCCAGCTTGCCCTCCTCCAACCGGCGCACCTGATCGAGTTCGCGCCGTGCGGTAACGTCTTCCAGGCGCCACAGAGAGGCTGACGGGGCGCCGGGCCGGTTGCTGGTCGGGTGAACACTCAGGTGCCGCCAGGCGCCGCCGTCCGCTCCCGGGGTCACGGCATATTCGGCGTTGTCCCGGCCGCCGTCGCGGGCCACCGCCAACAGGCGACGGACATCCTCTGCGGCGCCATTGCCTTCTAACCGCGCCGCCAAGTCGGTGAGAGAGGTGATCGGCTCGGAACCGCCGGCGGTATAGGACGAACTGAGAAGGCGGTGGAAGGCGGCATTGCTGTAGAGAATTTGGCCATCCGTATCGGCCAGCATGATGCCGTCGGGATTGTTGTCGAAGGCGGCGCGCAGCACATCATCGGTCGGACTCCCGCGGCGCAGGGTCCAAGCCAGGGCGGCAAGAATAACAACCGCGGCAAGGCCGAGGCCGCCGGCCAGGAGAGTCGCCCGAGGATGATCCCATTGGATAGTTAGCAATAAGCCTAGCGGAACAAAAAACAGCACCCCCCAGAAGCCGGGCTTGGACAGCAGCGGCCGGCTATCTGTAGCGGGACTGGTCTGATGATTTTCCGGTTCAGCCATGATGTCCCCCAACCTCTCCCAATGCTAACTGGAGAGCAGGCCACGCTTGCGCATGACGAAGCCGATCACTTCGGCAACCGCCTGGAAATGCTCGGCCGGTATCTCTTCGTCCAATTCCACACCGGCATAAAGCGCGCGGGCAAGCGGCGGGTTCTCGACCAGCGGCACGTCGTGGGCCTCGGCAATCTCTCGAATTCGGAATGCTAGGTGATCGACGCCCTTGGCCACCAGCTTCGGCGCCGCCATTTCGTCCATCTTGTACGATAGCGCGACAGAATAGTGGGTCGGGTTGGTGACCACCACATCGGCGTCCGGAACCGCGGCCATCATGCGCTGCTGGGCACGTTCCTGTCGCAATTTGCGAATTCGCGCCTTGATCTGCGGATCACCTTCCTGCTGCTTGTATTCGTCCTTCACCTCCTGCTTGCTCATGCGCATGTCCTTCATGAAGGTGTGGCGCTGGAAGACATAATCGGCAAAGGCGATCACGGTCATGGCAGCAACCGTCCCCGCGAACAGGGTGATGGCGACCAAATAAATTCGATCAAGAGAATAGATAATATCCTTCTGCGGAATTAGCTCGATATCCTGGAGCAATGGGATAGCGAGAAACAGAGAGATAACGCCGACGGCGATCAACTTCAGAATCCCCTTGAGGAATTCCATGATCGCCTTAAACGACACCAATCGCTTGACGCCTTTGAGGAGCGACACTTTGCTCCAATCGGGTTTTACCTTTTCCGTGGCAAGGATAAGTCCGAACTGGCCGACATTGGCGGCAATGGCAGTGATAAAAAGAACCGCTAGAACCGGCGCCAGGATCCACCCTACATCAACCAGCAGGTTACCTAAAACAAACCGCAAATGCTCGAAATCGGCGGATATGGAGTCGGGCATTTCAATAAACGGTCGGATGGCTCCGCGAAGGTTGCGGGCGACAAAGGGGCCGGCAATGATCAGCAATCCAAGGCCGCCCATTAGAATCGCCCAGCTCTTGATTTCCTGGGATTGGACGACCTGGCCCTTTTGCTTGGCGTCCGCTAGCTTTTTGTCCGACGGGTCTTCTGTTTTTGATGCGTCGTCTTCTTCAGCCATAACTAGTCCTTAGAACCCATTCCGGTCACGGGCGCAGGAACGCCGCGTAGCTCTCCGCGAAATGATTCATAAATACGAGCATCAAGCCCGAGAATGTGACCGTCAACACCCAAATTTGAATGGCGATTTGAAGCGGCAGCCCGAAGAAAAACACCTGCAGCTGTGGCATCAGGCGGCCGAGCAGGCCAAGCCCTATGTAATAAGTCAGACCGGTAATTACAAAAGGCGCCGCCAGTTGCAGGCCGAGCTTGAAGCTGTCGGCAACATGACGGGCCAACAGATGACTGAAGTCGCCAACCGGCAATCCTTCGCCGGGAACGAAAATAGTATAGCTGTCGACGATGGCGCGGAGCATCAGATGATGCATATCGGCTACGAATATCAGTGTTAAGCCGGCAAGCACCAAGAATCCTGAAACCGTTGAACTCTGCTGCTCGGCGATAGGATCCTGAATTAAGGCATTGGCCATTGAGGAAGTATACGCGATGACGGTACCCGCCGTCTGTAAGCTGGAGATCAAGACACGTGCGATTGTGCCTATGAACGCGCCGGTCAGCATTTCGCCGGCAATCAGAAGGCCCAGCCCGGGTACCGATCCGGGCAGAGTTGGCAAACCCGCCGCCAGCACCGGCCCAAGCAAGAAACTGATCGCTAGTGCGAGTCCCAGACGGATACGTACTGGTACATAGGCGGCGCTGAAGCCCGGCAACACGGCGATGGCTGTACCGACTCGTGCAAAAATCAGCAGAATGCCAAATACGTTGAGGGTCAGAAGATCCTTGAGCATGCCTAACTATCGCGACTAGCTGATCGCCCCCATGCGATCGAACAACTGAACCGCAAACTCCAGTACCGAATTCATCATGAACGGCAGAAACACAACAATCGCGGCGAAGATGACGAGAATCTTCGGCACGAAAGTCAAAGTCATTTCCTGAATTGTCGTCAACGCCTGAAACAGCGCGATAACGAGACCGATGAGCAGTCCCGCCATCATGATCGGTCCCGCGACCTTGAGCACGACCCACATGCCCTCGCGGCCTATTTCGATAACAGCAGCCTCGTTCATGTGATCTCCCTGGCACTTCGATATCGGAGACCGGAGTATACAGCATCTAAAGCCTACATTGGCATCCGGATTATTTCCTTATAGGCGTCAAGAACCTTGTCACGGACCGTGACAACCGTCTGCAACGCCAATTCGGCTTCAGCTACGGCGGTGACGACTTGGTTTATGTCTGCTCGGTCATTGATCCCCTGAACCGTCAGGTTTTCGCTCTTCTCGCCGATCTTGACCGCTTCATTGATGGCACTCTTGACCAGGTCCGCAAATTCTTCACCCTTGAGAGCGTCTTGCGTCGGGGCCTTGGTCGGTTTGCCACTGGCAACATCGTTGTATGCTTGAATGGCGTTGCTATAAGCTTGGGTGGTTGTTGGCATGTGCGACTCCTAAGTTTCCCGTTCTTGGTTCTCGGCTCGGCAAAGACCACCTGCCGGATTTTTACTTAGCGCGTTGGCTGAACCTAGCGCAGTACGTCAATGGTGCTGTTGAGCATCGCTTTTGAAGATTTAATGAGACTTAGATTGGCCTCGTAGCTCCGTTGCGCTTCGCGCATGTCCGTCATTTCGATAAGCATGTTGACGTTGGGTGTCAGGACATACCCGTCAACGTCCGCCGCCGGGTGATTGGGGTCAAAACGTTTCCCAAACGCAGAACGGTCTGGTGTCACCTTGTTGACCCGCACCGTATCCAGACCGAGGGAATCGTTGAACACACTTTTGAAGGTGATGGTTTTACGCCGATAGGGCGAGCCGCCCGGCTGTTGCGCCAAAGAGTCGGCATTAGCGATATTCTGTGAGATAACCCGGAGACGAGCGCCCTGCACTTGCATGCCCGAACCCGAAATTCGCATTGTCTTAATGATGTCGTCCATTTTCCCAATCCCGTCCTAAATGTCGGTTACCGTCCTGTGCCGAGCGCTACGCGGAGCATGTTCAAATGCTTCTTGTACAAGTTGGTTGTCAATTTGTGATTGATGCTCGATTCGTTGATCTTGGCCATCTGTTCCTCAAGCACGACGGAGTTTCCCGTCGGCGAGGTTTCGAAGGGTTTCCTGATCTCCTCATTGCGGAACTCCACAACCTGCCGGCGCCGGCCGGGAAGATGATTGGGCCCCGTGGCCGACATGTTGAGCACTGTGTTTTCCCGGCGCACCAATTCACGAAACTTGAAGGCTTCAATTTCGCGAGCGCGGAATTCCGGCGTATCAGCATTTGCGACATTTTGCGCCAGAATTTCCTGGCGCTGCCCCAACCAGTTGATACGTTTTTTGATAACGCTGAAAAGCGTGATCTTGTCCAGTTCCATAAGCGATGACGCCTTCTCTCTTTGCTTTCCAACAACGGGTCTGAATAGAAAGAATTCTTCCCTTAGCCGGATTGCCTAACAATTTCCAAGGGGAATTATCTGCCTAGTTCCTTAACATCGAGTAAAGGAACAGGTCTTCGCAACCGTATCCGCCACATTCCAATCTTCTCCTTCAAGACTTTGTTTTTAAACGATTTAATCTCCCGATCCGTTTAATTGTTTGTTAAATCAAATCATTCACGGTTACGCTGCTGTTCGACTATTGGAAATTGACGAGAATTAAAGGATACCTACGGATTTGCCCTCGTCAGATACAGATTCCCAAAATATTAAACCGCTCCCCAAGACCAAGGATGCGATGGCGGTAGCCTTGGCTGGCGAGCAGGAGGCGGATAAACCGCCCAAAGTCGTCGCCGGAGGACGTGGACGGATCGCGGAACAGATTCTCGAAGTTGCTTTTGCTCAGGGAGTTCCTGTGCGCGAAGACGCCGATTTAGCGCAACTCCTTACATCCATCGACATTGACAGTGATATTCCAGTCGAGGCCTTTGTCGCAGTGGCTGAAATTCTAACGTATGTTTACCAAGCAAACGATGCCATGCGGTCGACGGAGACAGCGGGGGATTCCGCTGATACATCTGACAAACTTTCAGCTGCTAGTATCGCCAAACGCTGGACGAAGGAGTCACAAACATGACCGGTGATGCTGAAACGCTCGGTAAGTTATCCAATCTCATGGCCCTGATCACCGAAGCACGCCAAGAGATTGCCGCCGGTGAGATGATTGACATGGCCGACATTCAAGGTCGCGTCCAAAGCGTATGTGAGGAAATTCAGGCCAATCCTCCTTTAGAGCCGGCCGCCGTCGAGGCGGCGATAAATCAGATGGTGGAGAATCTAAACATATTAGCCACAGAGCTGACATCCCAACACAAGAGCCTTGGTGACGACGTGGTTCGCCGCGCCGCTCGATCCGCATATAAGACACCGGAGGACGACAACTGATGGAATTTGGCGGGTATTTCCGCTTTTTGGTGGCACTTGTCTTTGTTCTCGGGATGATCGGACTCCTTGCCGTTCTCGCCAGACGCTCCGGCTTGGGATTTCCCGCGGCGGCTAGACCCGGAAAAGACCGCCGCTTACAAGTGGTTGAGGTGGCTCCCGTTGACGGCCGCCGGCGCTTGGTGTTGATCCGCCGCGACAATATCGAGCATTTGGTTCTTCTGGGGCAATCAACAGAGTTATTGATTGAAAGCGGCATCAAAACGGGGGCGGCATCATTGGGCGAAAGCATTAATTTATTGGATAGCGAGAAACGCTCGTCCCCTGAAGAGTCAACTGACGGCGAGGAACAGGCATGAGCAAGGCGCGACGACTTCTGCGCCCAGTTGTCATGCTGAGCGGCGCCACGGCAACAATTGTGTCGGCGATTGCTGCTCTCATCTGGCTTTCCGATCCAGCCGCTGCGCAAGCGTTGTCCATTGATTTTGGAACTGGCGGCCAAGCTACCGGACGCATTGTTCAAATGGTCGGGCTGGTCACGGTTCTCAGCCTAGCGCCCTCAATCTTAATCATGCTGACGTCATTTGTGAGAATCATGGTGGTTCTGTCGTTCTTGCGGACGGCAATGGGTACTCAACAAACACCCCCAAATCAGGTGCTGGTCAGTCTTGCGTTGTTTCTCACATTTTTTGTGATGCTGCCCACTTTCGAGGCTTCTTACGAACAAGGCATTAAGCCGATGATCGAAGAGGAAATTGATGAGTTTGAAGCCTTTGATCGGGCTCTCAAGCCGTTCCACACCTTCATGATGGGTCATGTGCGAGAGCAAGACCTTGGTTTGTTCGCGACAATCTCCGAGCTGCCGGATGATGAAATCCGCGGCGAAAACATGCCCATGCGAATCCTTATCCCAGCATTTATGATTTCCGAACTCCGGCGAGCCTTTGAGATTGGCTTTTTGATTTTTGTACCGTTTCTGATCATCGATATGGTAGTCGCGTCGGTTCTAATGGCAATGGGCATGATGATGTTGCCGCCAATCATCATCGCATTGCCGTTCAAGATCATCTTCTTCGTGCTTGTGGATGGTTGGTTTATGATCGTCGGTAGTTTGGTGCGAAGTTTTGGCAGTTGAGCCAACACGGAAAGTCTCAACCCATTACGTTCCGGGAGATGGCGCGGGCTCAGATAGAGTCGTCGATTGCGGCGGCACCACGCCACTGAGAACTTCGGTTTTCAAGCGCTCCCGATACTCCGCGAGAAATGTCTGAAAATTCTCTACGGACTTGACCTTGCCGGCGACACTCGTGGGATCGATGAGACCAATCGAATCCGACGACGCTACGAGACGGAAAGCGTCCTTGAAGTCAGTCGCGTCCATTGACGGACCAAGTTCGCGGCGCAATCTCGCTAACGCCCTCTCATTGCCGCTCAACGTGAATGCAATTGCTAGATTAAGAACCTTCACGGCATCCTCATCGCCCAAATCCGCACCCGGCACAATCCCCGTGATCTTCATTATGCGGCGTAAATCCTGAGCCGCATTTCGCCAGTTGCTGGACGTCCAATGCATTTCCAGGCGGAGAAGCTCCGCATCCAGGCTCTCGTCGTCATCGAGAAGTTCCAATCCGAGGTCACGCTGTCCCAGTCCCATGAGAGCATTAACCCTCAAATGGCGTCTTTGAGTCGCCAATGGCTCCGGAGTATTCGGCTCCTCCGATTCATCAAGCACGTTTAAAGCGCTATCAAATTCACGTGCGAGGGTATGGACAAGCGCAAGCTGCGTCGCGACCCGGGTTTTCTCCTCACCCTGCAATCGGAACTGAACCTGTCCTGTCAGCAACTCAGCGGCCCGATCAAGCAGATCAATACCAACCAAACGATCTGCAAGCTTACGGATCATTTCGTCGCCTTGGCTTCCCGCGGGCGTAAGTTCTTTGAACTCCTCGTATAGGGCGATGGCAGTGACGGGAGGCATGTCGTCAGCACCATTCTCCAGATACAGGAAAGAGAAGGTATCCGCCATCTGTTGTGTCACCTGAGGCGCGTCTTCATGGGCACGAAAGTACGTCGCGGCTTGACGCAACGCTTTGAAGCCATTGCGATAACCACCGACATCCATGTACAGGCTACCAAGCCGCCGCAGAAGCCGGAACTCAAACTCTCCACCGCGCCAAAAGTAGCGAAGTTTTTCCAGCTCCACGATGGCTTCCGGTAGCGTCATTTGCTGCACCTTGAGCATTAACTCCATGCGAGCCCATGCCGCCTTTGTACGACTTGACCGATCCCGGCCCTGGCCGACTTCCTCCCATTTTGCCACAGCGCCGTCGGCATCGCCTCCAAGCTCAAGCCGCTTTCCCTCCACAAAATTGATCATCGACATTTGAGCAGGATTGGGTGCATCAGCAATCAACGCATCGAGAAATACTTTAGCCTGCGCCACATCGCCAATTTCAATCGCCGCCTCAGCAACCAGAATGCCTAGAGAGACTCGAAGCGGCTTCGGGTAAACGGTTGGAATTGACCCGGTCCTCAGCAATTGACCGGCGGCGGCGCTTCCTTTCCCAGTTTTGGCTTGATTGGCCGCTCGCCAGAAATCTCCCTCATCGGATCCTTCGAGACTGGCGTGGGCAAAGCTCTCGCCGGCGTCTGTGTACCGCGCCATGAGGAAATTAGAAATTCCGTGCAGCAACCTAAATTCCGGATCATCCCCGATATCCGGACGGTCAAAGACCATTCGCTGAAATATTCCCAGAGCTTCGGCCCCAAAACTGTTAGCAAGATAAAACCGGGCTAAGTCGAGTCTCGCCTTTTCACGTTGATCACCTTTGCTTCGACTGACTGCTTCCTGCAATTCCCGTTTCTTCGGCAAGTAAGCAGTGGGCTTAGGTATCCCCCACTTCTCCAGGTCGAGAATGCGGTTCATTGGCCCATCGTCCGCCACCTTGGACTTGGCAAGATCTTCCGGTGTCACAGGTGAAATTTGAAGCTGTTCGGCGGCGGTCACTTCAACTCCCTGCCGTATGGATCTGGCACGGATATCATCAATACGCGGCTTGATCACCATCCCTTGTGCGGTTCGCAATAGCTGCACCTCGGGATACACGTACTCCTTGACCATTCCATGACCGAGTGGAAAAACCGGAACAATAATCAGATTATCGCCCACCGCCGGGTCCGTGACACCAATTGGCAGGCTTGGTTCTGTAACCGGCAGGAATATACGCGATCCTACTGGCGAATCAGGTTGTGCATCCACATTGATTGCGGTTTGCGCCGCCAACTCTTGCTGCTGGAACTGCAACAACCAACTCAACCCGTCACGCTGAATTGTTGGATTGATACCAGTTACGGTGTGAACTCGGAGAACCGTGGCATTTGGCGTAGGCATTTGCTGTATTTGGTGGATCAGATTTCCCCCGGATCGGGTCAACTCCGCCACATCGACTTCACTGGGCTTACCGAAAGCAATCCACAGTGAGCCGGCACGCCTAAATACGGCGGCGCCAACCGGCTCATCCCAATCAAATCTTAGACTGATACCCTCAACACCTTCACTCGTTGCAGCCGATACCTGTGCCTGCTGAACCGATTGTTCAGGTGCAGGCGTGAGAGCCGTCGGTGCATCGACCGGCGTTGGACTGCCTCCCGCACCGGTGATCGCTGTTGCTGTTGGCGTCGGAATCACGGGCGCGGGGGCAATCGCAGACGGGGTCGGCGTCGAACTCGCCGGTTCCGGAATGGATGATGGCTCAGTGTCCGCGCTCTGCGCCGGTTTTTCACTCTCCGAGTTATCCTTGGCCGAAGCAGCAGCTATCTTGGCCTTTGCAACTTCACTTTCGGCCTCGCTTGTTGTCGTGTCTTGCGTAGAAGCCGACGCTGGCGTTTCCACTACAGCCTTAGGCAGTGCCTCAGCCACCGTCCCATCACTTGGCCGTGGAACATCAACAACAACCTTTGAACCCGATAGAAAATGTCTGACCTTAGAACTCTCTGGAACCGTCAGCGTCACCTGGACACCCTTGCCGTCAGAGTTGGATCGGATGCCACCTATGAACGGTGGTCGACTTGATTGCAGCTGTGCCACATCAATGATAGCGGATTGGCCGAAATCAACGGTAACGATCCCGCCATTCTGCGTCAGATTATACGGTACTTTGCTGGGCCAATCGAAAACGAGGCGAGTATATTCATCGTGCTCGCCGGCGCGAACGCGGACTGAAGGGAGGTTCTCAGCCACACTACCAGTTTCACTTGGCGAAGTTGACGTGGCCTCGGCCTTGTCGGCGGCGCCTCCTTCATCTTCGGCTGATACATTAGATATCCCTGTTTCATCGTCGGCCCCATCTTTGTCGGCAATCTCAACAATTACGGCATTCCCAGAGTCGTATCCATAGACTTCAAAATCACCCTTCAAAGTAAGCCGCACACTTCGGCCATCATCGCCGGTCGTCATTTCACCGATGTATTTTCCAAGAGCGCCGATGACGCGCTGGTAAGATGCCTCGATTGGGCGGGAAAATCGAACTGTTGTGCTATTGCCGCTCGTTACGAGTTCGTATCCAACTGGAGCCTGCCAGCCAAATACAATTCGTCCAAAATCGTCGTGCCCAGCTGCTCGAACGCTAACCGGTTCGGCCCGGGCAACGCCAGCCACCGCGGACATGGCGATCCAAATTAACACCGCTAGGTTCCATCGGCGCGCAGTCATCTCTCCCCCGCACTCGGCAAAACGACAATTTCGACGCGGCGCGCCATCTCTTGACGCTGCGCATCCGGCATATCGGGCAGCTGGCCATACCGACTGTCGGAATAGCCGAAAGCGATTATGTCTTGCAGATATCCTGCGCCCTTCAGAGTATTGGCCACGGCGACTGCTCGGGCGGTGGAGAGTTCCCAGTTTGAACTGAATGTGTCTCCAACCGGTGGTGTCTTATCCGAATGGCCGTTAACTCCAATTTGATTTCCGATATTGCGCAAAATGCCCCCAAGCACGAATAGACTCTGCCTTGCCCGGTCCGACATGTCCGCGCGACCAGGCTCGAACAACGAATCACCAGGAAGCGCAATGATCAACCGGTCTTCAAGACGCATCAATTGGCTACTGGACAGCAATTCGACCTCCTCGATAGCCTCGGAGATAACAGCGGAGAGGTAATCCAAATTGATAGCTCGTCGCCGGAAAATGGTCGCGATATTGTAGTTCGCGGAAACGGTCGACGTACTCTGTTCCGGGGATGGGTCCAAGGTGCGGGACAAAGAATCAATGACGTTTTCCCATTCATCCACCTTGACGCTGGACATAGCGAACAACATTACAAAGAAAGTCAGCATCAGGGAGACTAGGTCCGTGAACGTAACCAACCAGACCCGGCTCACCGTTTCCTCGGAGGTTGGCACCTCTTCAATACCCTCGTGCAGATCGTGATCCAATTGATTCATGGGCATTTTCGGTTAAGATTCCGTTTCCATCGACCTTATTGCACGAACTGCAGCTGCAATTCATCCACTCTTCGCACGTAGTACCAAATTTCCACCTGATCCGGATCATTCGGGGCGATACCAATGGCTATGCTATCCGGAGGGACTCCGCGCGAAATCATCCGGCGGGCAAATGCTCCTGCGCGAGCCATTTCCAAAGTCTGGTTGGAAGAAAGGTTTGAACTGTCCGCCGACCGACTTCCGATTACAAACTCCATGTCGAAACGCAGCCCCGGGGGGCGCCCACTTAGTGATGTAACCATACGGTCAAGAAGTGAGATGGCAGATTTCCGGAGTCTCACGTCTTCGCCCTCAAACAACAAGTTAGTTGGAAGTCGAACTCGCATAGATCTCCCTGGTTGTAAAATCTCCACTTGCGCGACTTGCAGGCTCGTTGCGTACAATTTTGTGATTTCATCCTGAAACTGTTGCGCGGCAAGTACGTCACCATCCTTCGACGTGAAACGAGTTGGATCAGTACTTGGCGGTAGCACAGAGGCAAATGCGGACGTTACGCTATCAATGACAGCGCTGGATCTAGCCTCTTGAACGGTGGAGATGGATACCAGGAGAGCAAAAAAGGCGAGGACGAGAAGAAACAGCCCTAGAAAAAGGGTTGTTGTTCCTGCGTCGCGGACCGGCTCTGAAGGTGGCCGGAGTTGCGTTCGAATATCGTCCATGCGGTGCTAATCAAAACTTGCCAATAATGCGTCAACTTCCTCCTGGGTTTGCGCCTTATTTGCCAACTGCGGACCATCTAACAGGTCCTCGTCGGTCATGGGCTTATCCTCATCTTTTTCCTTCTTAGGCTGCGCAGCCTTAACCTTATCGATCTCGCTACCAAACGCTTGGACCAGGGCATTTATTTTGTCTTCGATGTCCTTCAACGCCTTCACCACCTTCGTTATACGTTGGCCGGTGATATCCTGAAACCCACAAGCTTCGAAGATCATTGTCGTTGCATTCATGAGCCTGTCGGCCTGTTCGCCCTCCAGTTCTGACATTACGCCTTCAATCTGCTCGGTAGCATCCATAATCGAATTCGTCGCTTTTTCCGTCGCTGCGACAATTGCATCAAGCTCGTCGGCAGCCGTCGGCAGGTATTCTTCGGTTACTTCATCAGGCCGGAGCGCAGCAATATCCGCCTTGGCTGCGTGGATATACTTGGCTAGCGCCTCAAGTTCCGAATAGAGCTCAAGATCAGCAGCGGAGAGATCTCCCTTCATTGTTGTCAGCATGCTCTCGACAACCCCGGCAATATCATCGATTTTCACCACATCGCCCTGGGTGTCGCGAAGGCTTTCCAGACGTTGGTTCAGTTCATCGTCCTGATCCGGTGAATTCACGTTAGTCTCCTGGCGATCAAGTGCGGTATGCATGCCTTATGGCCGACGGGTCAGAATTCGCCAAGAACTGTTTGCATTTTCGTCTTCAGGGTTTCCGCATTGAAGGGCTTTACGATGTAGTTGGATACGCCAGCCTGCTTCGCAGCGACCACATTCTCCGATTTGCTCTCAGCGGTAATCATAATGAAAGGTAGGTGTTTGAGGTTGTCGTCGGCCCTCACCTCGCGCAGCAACTCGATCCCGGTCATGGGCTCCATGTTCCAGTCGGAAATCACCATGCCGCAGTTCACCTGCCGGAGCTTTTGCAGCGCCATGGAACCATCGGTAGCTTCTTCCACGTTGTTGAAGTTCAATTGACGTAGAAGGTTTCGAAGAATTCTGAGCATGGTATTGTAGTCATCCACAATCAGAATGTTCATGTTCATATCGACGGCCATCGGTCACTCCATATAAAAAAACGTGGTATAGTGAATACAATCGTACACAGGCGCCGATTAAAATCAAGCTCATAAGATCAAAATCTAGTTTTCTTCCAATTCCTCAAATCTTGTATTCAGATAAGTCGCGCGTAGGGCTCAACCTCCTGTTGCCTCTCCGACTTGCGGCAATTCTCGAGACCGACGCAACTCAATCGTAATCTCTCGTGCCCTCTCCGCTTCCATTTTAGCCATGATATCAGCCAGTTTCCGCTCTTTCATGCGTTCGGCAACCGGTAGCAGTGTATCCATTTCCAATTCAGCCAAAATACGAGCCGCATCCTTAGGCTTCATATTTTCGTAAATTTTAACCAGGCTTAACAATTTTGCATCCTGTTGCTCTTCTCGGGTTTTGACCAACCCGGAGATTGTCTCCCGCAAGTTCCTCAACTCTTCGACTTTTCGATCAATTCGCGCTTCGGCCGCCTGTAGCAAGCCGGTCCGCATTTCCAATTCCTGCTCTCGGCTTTCAAGCACTTCGCGCCGTTCCGCAAGCTGTTCAAGCAGGTCGATCTCAGCTGGAGTTAGCAGGGTCGGGTCGTCGGTAATCAATTTTGAGGTCGTCGCGCTGATATTGTCCGGTGATGCAGCGATTGGGGCCGGCAGCGCAGGTTCCGGACTCTGATCCGTGGCTGCTGCCTCGGTTTGATCCAAATTCGGTGCCTCACCGCCTTCCTGCGTTTGGGCGACAGCGCCGGCCACTCGGATCGCGCCGCTCATCATGCCGTCGACGCTGTTCCATATGTCGCCGATCTTCACCGTCAGCATGAGCGAGATGAAGAAAATTGTAACCGGGAGAAAGCGAATTCTGGCGAAGAGGTTCATTACTTTCTTACCTTGACTTTGTGGGCATGTCCGGCCGGACTAGCCGGCTGATCGAATTGCCCTCAAGAGTTCCTTTTCAGCGCTTGAGGCGGATTCTTGATTTTCATCCGTACCACTGTCTTGCTTTTCTGCTGTGGCGCCGTTCTGCGTACCGGTCGTATCGGGCTTGGCTGTTCCGCCAACCATCGTGCCGGGGCCGACCCCAGCCTCATCACGTGCCGCACGTACGCTGGTCTCCAAACGGTCTGCGGCGGAGCCACCCCGATCAATTAAAAACACCAAATCATCACGAAGTGATTCAGCCTTTTCAATCCGATCTTGAAGGACCTGGGTGGTCGTCCTCAGCTGGTTTATGCTGCCTTCCGCTCGGGCGGTAGCATCACCAAAACTAAGCGCTAATTTTTCAAGATCTTCCTTGTCCCGGCGTAGGTTTCCCAGACGCTTGTTCAGGACGATCGCATATCCAATGGTCACTCCTAGAAGAATCGCTACGAGGACATCAAGCATGAGTGAATATGGCACGTTCAATTCCTATCCGACTGTCGACCCAAATTGCTTAAGTTAGAGGGTCCCTACACATCAAACTGTTTGCTGGCGCGGTCTTCAATCTGAATCGCAATCTGGTTACCGCGTCGTCCCATCTTGCCAGTATACATGGGAATTTCACCACAATGCAGCTGGATCGGTGAATCCGGTGACACGCCAAGCATAATTCTCGACCCCACCTTGAGATCAAAAACATCGGTCAATCGCATGGTTTGCGTATCGACAACGGCTTCGAGATCGACCTCGGTCATCCACAATTCTTCGGCCAAATGTGTTTCCCAAATCGAGTCCCGTCCGAACTTTTCACCCATGAACATCTGCAGCAACAACTCGCGAACAGGCTCCAGGGTGGCATAAGGAAGTAGCAATTCGAGTCGACCGCCGCGATCTTCCATATCGATCCTGAGACGGGTCACAATCGCCGCGTTCGACGGCCTTGAAATAGTCGCAAACCGAGGATTGGTTTCAAGCCTGTCAAATCGGAAGTTCACCGGACTCAAGGGCTCAAAGGCCGAACTCAGGTCGGCCAACATGACATGAACCATGCGCTCGACAAGACTGCGCTCAATAGTCGTATACGGCCGTCCCTCAATTCGCATGGCTGCGGTTCCGCGTCGACCGCCCAAGAGAACGTCGACAATGGAATAGATCAAAGAGGAATCAACCGTGATCAGGCCGAAATTATCCCACTCTTCGGCTTTGAATACACTAAGCATGGCCGGAAGAGGAATCGAATTCAGATAATCGCCAAACCGGATTGACGCAATATTGTCCAGAGATACCTCAACGTTATCCGACGTGAAATTTCGCAACGAGGTCGACATCAACCGAACGAGTCGGTCAAACACGACCTCCAGCATGGGAAGGCGTTCGTAGGAAACAAGCGCGCTCGATAGAATAGCTTGAATACCGGATTTCGAATCATCCTCATCGTGATCCTCATCGAAACCCAGGAGGCTATCAATTTCATCCTGGTTGAGGACGCGGGTTGATTCACGAGCCGGGGCGCTGCCGTCGTCCCCTTCTTCTTCACCGTCGCCGACCATGGCTTCCCACTCGGCCGCCAGGTCATCGCCGTCACCATCGCCGCCGCCGCCGCCTTCTTCGTCGCCACCCAGGGATGCTTCCCATTCCGCGGCCAGCGCGTCTTGGTCTTCGTCTTCTTCGCCAGGAGTGGTCATGTCAAATTCAGCCTGTTTCCCATGAGAATGCTACTGGACAAGCATCTCCTTGAACAAAACGTCGTTAACTTTGGCCGGCGCCGCCGCAACACTAACTCGCGCCAACAGTTCTTCGCGAAGTCGATACATGCCTGACGACCCCTTCAAATCATCGATCCGAAGTTCGCGTAGGTAGGTTTGAAAATTATCAACAATTCGTGGCATTACGCTTTCAATTCGTTGAACATCTTCTTCATTTGCCAGCTCTAGGCTAATCCTGATCTTCAAAAAACTAGATTTACGTCCACCGGTATTCAGATTTACGATAATTTCCTGCAGATCGTAGAAGACTGCATCACCTGTAGATACGATCTGTTCCTCGCCTTGTTCAACTTCTTCTTCGCCGACAATCATCGCAATGACGGGATCGAGAAGTCCGGTAAAATACGCTGCTCCTATACCACCCACCACGAGCAAAATAACCACGCCGATGATGATAAGGACCTTCTTCCCGCCACCAGATGAATCATCACCTTCCTCAGCGGAATCTTCTTCTGATTCCTCTGCGTCGTCGAGATCTTCGTCTTCATCGGCCATGAGTTACTTTCGGCGACACGTAAGACTCAACGGCATCGATACCGCACGGTCCGGAGAGTACCGTTGCTTGGTTAACAACTGATTGAGAGAGGGCCACAAAGCCAATTTGTTCAAAGCGCTTTCCAATCAACATCTCTGGCCATCCACCTATTCGACGTAATACCAATAGCGCCTAGCGTGGCGGTTTCAATCAACCTCACCACCGACTCTATGGAATCGCGAATCATAGAATACCAAATGCTTGTATGGCGGGGCAACATCGCCCACGGCAATTCCTGCCGGGTAACGCCTACCATCCAGATCGGATATGTTCGGCTAGCCCGCGAGCAGTTCCGTCATACCTCATTGTTATTGCATAACTAATCCGATTGGCATGAAGCATGCATCGTTGTCGCCGGGTAAGTGGAATTACAAATACGGGAAAGTGGAAAAATGGAAACTTCAACTCTCATAGCCCTGTCACGACAGGGCGGGCTTCGGCGCCAGATGGATATTGTCGCGAACAATCTCGCGAATATGAACACCTCGGGTTTCAAAGGTGAAAAGATGATGTTCGTTGAACATCTGGTCAGATCACGTGGCGATGACGGCCAAGTGCGAACCAAACTCGCTTTTGCCCGAGATATTGCGACCTTCCGTGATGTAACCGAAGGCCCCTTGGAAAAAACAGGGAATCCCCTGGACATGGCGGTAAGCGGTGAAGGTTTTTTCGTCATTAAAGGGGAACAGGGCAACAGCTATACACGAAACGGACGATTCAAATTGGATGACGGCGGTCAGTTGGTTAACCAGAGTGGCCAGCCAGTTCTTTCAAACGCCGGGCAGCCGTTTTTCTTCGCACCGGAGGACACAGACATTTCGGTAGCCAAGGACGGCACCATCTCCACCGTGAATGGTGAGCTGGGCAAACTCTCGATCGTTAAATTTGAGCGCCCTCAGGCACTCAAACCAAATGCCGCCGGCCAGTTCACTACGAGGGAACTGCCAACCGACATCGAGGCGCCCAACGTAGCGCAAGGCGTACTTGAGGGCTCCAATGTGCTGCCCATCATCGAGATGGCCAGCATGATTCAAGTTCACCGTACTTACGAAGGCGTCAAAAACTTCATCGAAAAGGAAGACGACCGAATAAAACAAATGATTCGCGGTATGGGCGAGGCCGCATAACAAAATCCGCATAAACACGGTACTCGACCACAATAATCGAGAAAGGACGGGAAAATGAGTATGAGATCACTTGATATCGGGGCGACGGGCATGCTCGCCCAGCAGCGCAACGTGGAGGTCATATCCAATAACTTGGCCAACATGAACACGACTGCCTATCAGCGCCGCCGAACTGAGTTTCACGACCTGATATATCAGGACCTAAGGCGCGTCGGCACCACGTCTTCCGATGCCGGCACAATTGTCCCTTCCGGCGTTCAGCTGGGCCTGGGTGTCAAATTGGCTGCAGTTTACCGAATTCATGAGCAAGGTAATCTGGCCGCCACCGACAATACCTTTGATCTGGCCATCCAAGGAGATGGTTTTTTCCAGATATCTTTGCCGTCGGGCGGCACGGCCTACAGCCGTGACGGGACGTTCCAGCTTGATGCCAATGGACAAATGGTAACCCATGACGGTTATGCGCTAGAGCCGGGCATCACCATTCCCAACAACGCTATTGATGTCACGGTCAATAACTCGGGCGAAGTTTTGGTAAAGGTTCAGGGCCAGGTCTCACTCAGCAATGCAGGCCAACTTCAACTGGCAACATTTGCCAACGAAGCGGGACTGCAAGCCGAAGGGGACAACCTGTACACGGAAACCCCAGCTTCCGGTTCTCCAACCACCGGCAGCCCGGGTCAATCCGGCTTTGGCTCTATCCTCCAGGGTTTTCTGGAAACTTCCAATGTCAACGCGGTGGAAGAGATTTCCAACCTCATCTCCGCACAACGCGCCTACGAAATGAACTCCAAGGTTATTCAGACCTCGGACGAAATGATGGGCACATTGAATAACCTGAGGTAGGAGCAAAGCCATGAAAAAGCTATTCATTGCCCTAGTGTTTGCTTTGGCCACCGCCCCCCTTGGCGCCAGTGCCACGGCTGGACAATTGGCGGCAGCGCCGACTGCACAGGACGTCAATCAGGTAACGTTAAAGCAAGTTGTCGAAGTTGAAGGCAGTGTTATTCACCTTGGCGATCTTTTCACCAATGCAGGGGATTTGTCGGACAGAGGCGTTGCCTACGCCCCAAAACCCGGTGGTCAGGCTATTTTCGATGCCAAATGGCTGTTCCGGGTTGCCCGCGCCTATCAATTGAATTGGCGCCCCATGAGCCGCGACGTAAAGGTCAGGGTAGAACGCAAGAGCCAGGTAATTTCCCGTGAGGAAATCGAAGATGAAATCCTTGCCGCGCTGATCGACAAAGGTGCTGCGCCGGACATGAAAGTTGAGCTAGGTAATCGCATGCTGCGACTGCACGTCCCCTGGGATGCCCTAGCTGCGCTCGAAATTGAAGATATTGTCTATGAATCCCGGACCCAGCGGTTCGCGGCAATCATTTCGGCCCCTGCCGGAGATCCTGCGGCGCAACGCATGAGGGTAACAGGCCGCCTCCATAGGATCGCGAACATTCCCGTGTTGGCTCGCAGGATGGTTTCCAATGAGATTATTACATTGCGCGATATCACCTGGATCAAAGTTCGCGCCAACCGGCTGCAGCCCGATGTCGTTCTCGACGAAACCGGCCTGATTGGTATGGCGCCAAAACGCACCATGCGAGCCGGTTTTCCCGTTCGTACTTCGTCTATTCGCCGGCCAATTTTGGTTGAGAAAGGCAGTCTAGTGATGATCGTCCTCAAAGCTCCGCAAATGCAGTTGACAGCCCAAGGCAAGGCACTTGAGCACGGCAGCGAAGGAGACACTATTCGCGTCACCAACACACAAAGCAGCACCGTCGTTGAAGGAGAGGTGACCGCCGCAGGCCGTATCACAGTCTCCCTGACCACGTTGCTGGCTCTCAATCAGTGAACCGGCCCGTAAACCGGCACGCGGCTAGGAGGCCCACCATGAACTACACGATGTCAGCACAATTCACTTCCGCAGCGGTCCGTTCGGTTCTACTTGGATTGGCCATTATAACGATCAGCGGCTGCAACCTGGCAACCCGACTGTCGCAAGTCGGCGACGGTCCCGAGTTGACCAAAATTCAAAACCCAATAACCCGTCCCGACTATCGCCCTGTTAGCCTGCCAATGCCGGCGCCAGTCATTGCCGAGGATAATCCCAACTCACTTTGGCGCGCTGGTGCCCGGGCATTTTTTAAGGATCACCGTGCTAAAGAAGTCGGCGATGTCGTTACCGTATTACTGGATCTCGATGATAGCGCCACACTGGAAAACAGCACTGAACGCGACCGCGTTGGCAGTGAAGATTTTGATATGAATGACTTCCTCGGATTGGAGGATGAACTGACGAAGGTGCTTCCGCAGGGTATCGATTCTCCGGGCCAGATCGTCAACTTCGCCGGCGAGCATTCAACAGAAGGTGAAGGTGAGATTGACCGCTCTGAAACCATCGACCTCACGATTGCCGCTGTGGTAACGCAAATCATGCCCAACGGTGCATTGGTCATTACCGGACGCCAGGAGATCCGAGTTAACTCCGAACTTCGCGAGTTGTATGTTACCGGTGTCATTCGGCCTAGCGACATCGACTCCGACAATACAATTTCCCACGACAAAATTGCTGAGATGCGGGTCGCATATGGCGGTCGCGGCACACTAAGCGAACTGCAGCAACCCCGTTGGGGCATGCAGATTTGGGACATAATTTTCCCGTTCTAGGTTAGCTTTGGCTGAACCTAGCACCTTAAAGGCCGGCGCTCCTGCGCCGGCCTCTTTTTTTCGGGTGGTAAATCACCGCCGCGAGCTATTCGTCGCGGTGGGTTTTTTCCATGCGCTCGTGGCGCTCCTGTGCCTCAATGCTCAACGTCGCAATCGGCCGGGCCTCAAGTCGCGACAACGCAATCGGTTCGTGAGTTTCTTCACAATACCCATAGGTGCCATTTTCAATCCGGCCCAGCGCGTCATCAATCTTAGCAATCAATTTGCGCGCACGGTCGCGGGTCCGCAATTCCAACGAGCGATCTGTCTCGATCGAAGCCCGATCAGCAATGTCCGCTTCGCGAATGCCGCCTTCCTGTAAGTGCTGCAGGGTATCATTTGATTCGTGGACGAGTTCAGCACGCCAATCCATAAGCTTCTGCCGAAAATACTCCTGCATCCGCACACTCATAAACTTCTTGTCCTTTGCGGGCCGGTAACCCGTTGGCAACGTCACGTTCATCGTACCTGCGACTCCACTTTGATTAGTTTCGCGCCGGGAATATAGGGGCGAGACTGGAATACCGCAAGACTCCATTTCGGGTTTGCGAAACTCGCTCAAGTTATTGAAAAGGCATGTATTTATGGTGAGGGAGATGAGAAGTATGCCCGCGAGCGTTATACGCCACGTGTCAATTTAGCAATCTCAACCTCAGCACGAAGTTCTATTTCTTCGATGATTTCGTTCAATCTAGGATCATCACTCTGCTGTTTCTTCTGACGAATTCGTTGGGCTAGGTCGGCAAGTTTCTCCTTAGAATACGCACCGGCCAATATGCCAAACCTTATTTCGTCCAGGTGCCCCAAAAGATCGTCACCATACTGATGCAAAATTCGGCGGCTTTGGCCATCCGTCGCATCAGGAACCTCTTGCGCGGCAAGAATTGCCCCAACCCCACCAATTGCGGCGCTATCCGAAACCTGACTGGGCTCCGATACCGTTCCCGCGCCTTTCAAGGTCTCGGCAAATGCCCCGTCAGCGGCACCGACACTCTTTTTCTTCTTGGAAGCCGAAGTTTCCTTGGCCGATCCGACTTTTGAAACTTTCATGGAACTTTCCAGATTTTCTCACGCACGCCTGCAACACGACACACGCTTCATTTCGTGAGTTTGGCGATTCTGCCCAAACCAGATAGCGATTTCCAGCACAATCGCCAAACGCCCGGGATTGGCTCCCACCCGGCAGAATTTTCAACGCCTTGGAGATGGGAGGCAATAAACGCCGGGCAGTATGTATTGTATCTCAATTTTTATGTTTAATTTCAAGTAATTAGACTTCACCGCTTGTTGGCATCTTTCTTGCGTTATATTTGCGTACATTACTGGCCGGCATGGCAGTGGGTCGAAAACCCTTGGAGAAAGAGAAATGACGGGATACGGATTATTTCAACCCAGTACCCTCGGAATGATGGGCCAATCCAAAGCCCTGGCTAACATCAGTACCAACATCGCCAATGTGAGCACTGGTGGATACAAAGCCACGGATACCCAGTTCCAGACACTCATCAGCAAAACCCTGGATAAACAGTCAGACCTGGGCGGCATCAAGCCTATAGAAACTCCCCGGATTGATCGCCAGGGACTCCTTAATAGTACGTCGCGGGACCTCGACTTGGCCATTGTAGGTGACGGCTTCTTTTCTGTTAGTCCGACCTTGGCCGTCACCGGTGAAATCCTATACACGCGCGACGGCAGTTTTCAGATCAATGTCGCCGGCCCGACTTCGACGGCCGTCGGTGCCGATGGCAATCCGATAACCATCAGCAACGGATATCTGACGGATAAGAATGGATACTATGTGCTTGGTATTCCGAAACAAACCAACGGCACATTCCCAACCAGCGCAAGTTCACCGCAGCCCATGCGTGTCGATCCGTTCGCTTTCGTCAATCAAACACAGCAGACGACAACGACACAGCTGTCTCTGAATTTACCGGCACAGAAAGATTTTGGGGACGCCGCCGAGGTCTACAACATCGGCGTCGTCGACTCCAACGGCGCTGCACGGTCAATAGATCTCAACTTCAGCAGAAGTGCCGCCAACAATACTTGGGGCATCATTCCAACCGGTCAAAACTCAACGTCCTTGTCGCTGACAGGCACAGCGTTTTCCTTAGCAACTGGCGCTGGCAACCGGCTCAGCCTCGACGCGGCTTCCAATCAGATTTCCGTTCAAAATTCTGGTTCCGGCTTACCGGTCCCAGGATCATTCTTTGGCCTCTCGGCCGGCGATTCCATTACGATTGCCGGCGCCACGACGCCCGCTAATAATGGCACATTTACCATTTCGTCTGTCGCCGCCGATGGGTCAACGCTCACCCTAAATAGCGTAAATACCTCCGAAACAGTTGTGACAACGTCCCTGACGTCGCCGACGATCATTGCTACACCGATGGTCTTTAATGCAAACGGAAAACTATCCACTCCACAGTCCTTTACCTTGACAGGAACTTGGAGCGACGGGGCCACATCAAGTTTTACCATAGATATGAGCGAAATGATTCAATTGGCCGGAGATTTTACGCCGTTTTCTTTTTCCCAGAACGGCCTGACATCCGCAAATCTAAGCCGGGTTCAGTTCGATGACCGGGGCCAAGTCATCGGCACCTTTGATGATGGCACCGTCCGGACGATTTACAAAATACCGCTGGCAAGATTCTCCAATCCTAACGGTCTACAGGCCCAAAATGGAACCGTGTTCGCTGAAACCGCTCTTTCGGGCGTCCCGACACTCGAATTCACGGACGTTTCAGGAACAGCTCAGTTCAATCCGTTCTCGGTTGAACTCTCCAACGTCGATCTGGCCGGCGAGTTCACCAAAATGATTATGGTCCAGCAAGCCTACAACTCTTCCGCCACGGTATTTCGTACCGTCGATGAGATGACCATTATCGCACGCGACCTCAAAACCTAGTACCACCATCTAAATTGATCGCTGCGGCAGCGGTCCAACCGGACCGCCATTTTTCGCGACCAAATGGATGCCCGGCAATTGTTGCCCGAGATACCGGTTCTACTCACCCGAAGCAGAAAAAAGAATATGGAATTATAATAAGTTTGTTTCTTTTCAATACTTTAGATACGTAACTGATTTGGCACGATATTCGCATTAAATAAGTGCAAATGAATGCTGCAATTAACGGCAACGGAATAAGAACATGGACACGACGGGAAACATGATTATCCGAACTGGTTGTGCCTCTCCTCGGAATGAGGCTTTGCGGAAATCCGCACTAGTGGCGCTAGTCGTCGCCTTCTTCATTGTCATTGCAGGTTCCGCGGCGAACGCCTCATCGCGCATAAAAGACATCGTCGATTTCGAAGGCGTTCGCGACAATATGCTGGTTGGCTACGGTTTGGTCGTAGGTCTCAACAATACAGGCGACACCCTGACAACCGGACATTTCACGAAGCAGAGCTTGCAATCGATGCTGAATCGGCTCGGGGTCAAGCCCACCGACGCGGGACTGGATTCGAAGAATGTTGCCGCTGTCATGGTTACTGCTTCCCTACCCCCCTTTGCCCGCCAAGGCAGCCGCATCGATGTCACGGTTAGCGCACTTGGAGATTCCCAGAGCCTGCTCGGCGGCACACTTTTGGTTACGCCGCTGCTTGGTGCCGACGGTGAGGTTTACGCCGTCGCCCAAGGGCAGTTGGCGGTTGGAGGATTTCAGGCCTCTGGTGATGCAGAGACTGTCACCAAAGGCGTCCCCACCAGCGCTCGTATCGCCAGCGGGGCCATTATTGAACGAGAGCTCGGATTTGAACTGAGTGGCATGAAGTCAGTTAAGCTCACCTTGCGCAATCCCGACTTCACAACCGCCCGCCGCGTTGCCCAAGCGATTAATGCGTTTTTGGGCACATCAGCCGCTAGGCCCAGCGACCCAACCACTATTCGTCTTCAGGTTCCCAGTAACTACAAAGACGATGTCGTTAATCTACTGACTGACATTGAACAGCTTCGGATCGAGCCCGATCAGTTGGCGCGCGTCGTCATCGACGAACAGTCCGGTACAATTGTCATGGGCGAAAACGTCCGGATCAGCACCGTCGCAATAGCCCAAGGCTCGCTGACCATCCGGATCACGGAGGCCGAGCAAGTCTCCCAGCCGGGTCCCTTTGCCGAGGTCGGTGACACCACCACCGTTGCCCGTACGGACATCGAGATCGATGAGGGCGAGGACAATCGGCTCTCGGTCCTGCCCTTAGGCGTAACCCTTCAAGAACTCGTCAACGGCCTCAACGCACTCGGCATTGGTCCCCGCGATATGATTACCATCCTGCAAGCGATAAAGACCGCCGGCGCGCTACAGGCCGAAATCGAGGTGATGTGATGACCGCCATGGACAACAATATGTTCGCCATGCAGGCCCAGAATGCCCTGGCGGCCGGTCAATCCAGGCCAGACCTGGGCAAGGCCCGCACCATGGAAGAAGCGCGCAAGGTAGCTCAGGATTTTGAAGCCGTGTTTATTGGCCAGATGCTTCAACCGTTGTTCGAAAACCTGAATGCCGAAGAGCCCTTCGGCGGTGGTTCATCGGAAGACATGTGGCGAAGCCTGCAGGTTGACGAATACGGCAAGGCCATGACCAAAGCCGGTGGCATTGGTCTGACAGACGCCATTCTTCGGGAAATAATCAAAATGCAGGAGTTGCAATAATCATGGACCCGACAAAGCGAGTGAATGACCTGATCGTAATTACTGACCGCCTTGCTGGTTTACTTGAGCGTGAGAACGAGGCGCTTCGGCACCGACGCAACACTGAACTTCACGAGATTCTTGATGAGAAGGTCACCCTGAGCCGAATTTACGAGTCTCGGATCATGGGATTGACTGAGGAAAGTGAGCTTTTGGACGAGGTGGATGTCGAATTGCGCGAGCGACTGAAAGGGTTGGGTGAAAAGACCGGTCGGCTGATGGAAGAGAATGCAATGCTGCTGAAGATCGCCATCAAAGCCAACCAAAGGGTCGTGGACTTGATTGCTGAAGCAGTCAAGGAGAGCTCGCACAAATCTGGTGGATACACGGCAACGGGGTCCAGCGGCAAGAACAGTCCGCGGAAGGTCGCGCAGACCGTCGCTATCTCGGTTAACCAAACCTACTAAGGCCAAGATCCGGAGATCTTACTATGGGTGACATTACACAAGCCCTACGCACGGCACAGAGCGGTTTGCTGGTCAACCAACAGGCCCTTAACTCCGTTTCCAATAATGTCGCCAACGTCAATACCGTTGGTTACTCGAAGAAGGTCATCAACACCGAAGCCATTGTCGTTGCCGGCACCGGCGCCGGCGTCAAGATTTCGGAAATCTCGCGGCGCGTCGATGAAGGCCTGCTCAAAAGCATTCGTATTGAGAATGGCGAGCTGAATACTCTAACGGTTCAAGAGGATTTTTATGCCCGTCTCCAGGACCTATTCGGCAAACCAGCGGATAACAATTCCATTGCCCACCTAATGGAAGAGTTCGCTGAAGCCATGGAGCTGCTTAGTCTCGCACCAAACAATTCCCTGGAGCAGGCGGAACTGGTTCGCCGCGCCCAAGACGTCACGTCAAAACTTAGTGACATGAGCGCCACAATTCAGGAACTCCGCCTGCAGGCTGACAACGAAGTTACCGATATCGTTGCCGAGATCAACAAAATCACAGCGCTGATCGACCAACTCAATGATGACATCATCTCTAACTCGTCGGTCAGCCGCGACGTTACCGATCTGAGGGACCAGCGCGATTTGGAGATCGACAAACTTTCGAAACTGATTGATATCCGGTTCTTCTTTCGCAATGACGGCGACGTGGTTGTCTTTACCTCCGGCGGTCGCACACTCGTCGATACGATCCCACCGGTTCTTACCCACAATGGTTCTTCGACAATTTCGTCCACTTCCACGGCCGCCGAAGGTGATATCGCGGGCATCTTCGTCGGCAACCCAATTGCCGCAAATGACATCACCAACGAAGTGCGCGAAGGGCAACTGAAAGGCTTGATTGATCTGCGTGACGGCGTCCTTACGGACCTGCAAAGCCAGCTCGATGAGATGGCCGCGGATATGCGCGATACTTTTAATCAAATTCACAACCGAAGCGTCCCATTTCCCGGGCTTCAGACCATGACCGGCACGCGCACTTTCGTCGCGCCGACCACCCAGACAATTAAGCTCGATAATACCAGTGGCGCCGATGACGTCACCATCGCGCTATTTGATTCAAATGGCGATCAATCCGCAGTGACGACCCTCGAAACTATTCTGGTCAGCGCCACTTTTGGTACTGGCGCACAAGTCGCCAACGCCGCGGTCACGATTACCGAGGTCGCAGCGACAATAGAGGACTGGCTGCAGGCCAACGGCGCCGCCGGCGCTACGGCAGCCATTAACTCGACAGGCAAGTTGGCGATCTCGCTCAATACGACCAGCGTCAACCTGGCCTTCCGAGATGAGACAGCGACAGCAACCGGAAGCACTGCCGCTGATGCCGCTATCGGATTTGATTCCAACGGCGATGGAAACATCGACGAGACGGTGAATGGATTCTCTAATTTCTTCGGTTTGAACGACTTTTTTCAGGACAACCTTGCCGACAATATCCATGAATCCGACGTCCTCGACAGCACCCTCACGGCCTCCGCCGCCACCCTCACGTTCCGAGATGCCACAGGCGCCTTGGCCGGCAGTCCACTGGCGGTTGCGGCAGGAACCACCCTTACGGCCTTGGCCACATTGATCACCAACAGCGTGACCAACGTCACCGCCGCCGTTGTCCCCGATGGCGCCGGCGTTCGGCTCAGGATATCCCATGACCAGGGAAGTAGCATGACGATTACCCAGGCGGCGGCAGAAACCTTCTTGACCGACATTGACATGCACGTCGCCGATGTTCGGACGGCTGAATCGCTTTTCGTGCGCACGGATATCGCCGATGCCCCATCCAACGTCTCGACCGGCCTCGCGCAATTTAATGCCGTTCTCGGAGCGTCAGGCGAATATTTCATGAGTGTGGCCGACGACACGACAATTCAACAACTGACCGCAGCGTTCACCAGTAATCATGTCTTCGACAAGGCGGGAGGCTTGGGTTCCATCAACGTTAGCTTCACCCAATACGCAGCCGGTATTGTCTCCAACAATGCCAGTCTCGCGAACATCAATGAGCGCGACATCAAATCACAGCAGTCCTTGACCGAAGCCTTGCAGTTTAAATCGGATTCTCTCCGCGGCGTAAATTTGGACGAAGAAATGGCGGACCTGATCGTGTTTGAGCAGGCATTCGGCGCCGCCGCCCGGGTTATCACGGTGATCCAAGATATGATCAAGGCTCTGGAACGGGCCATTGGGTAGGAGATAGACAATGACCCGTATTTCCAGCCTTGCGGCCAACACCCTCCTGCTCAATCAAATCTTCAGGACTCAGCAGAGCTTGTTCGAGCAAGAGACCAAAGTGACCACCCAGCAGAACTCGCAGGATTACACTGGCGTCGCTACGGAATCACAGCGATTGGTAACTTTGGAAAATACCCGCGATTCTCTGCAGCGGTTCAATCAAACCAATCAGGTCGAAGACACTCGCCTCGAAGTGACTAACGCAGCACTCGATGGTATCAGCGAGACCTTGATCGACTTCCGCTCGGCGCTGAACACATTCGAAACAGGCGCCATCAAGGACGAGACACGGGTTAAGACGATACAAGACGACGCCTTCCGTACGCTCAAGTCGCTTGAGGACCTCTTGAATATTGATATCGATGGACGTTTCCAGTTTGCCGGCGCACGGGTCACCACCGAACCGGTAGACTTCGGATTAACGACGGTCAGCGCCTTCCAGACTAAGTACGACGGCGCCAAAGTTACCTATCCCACCACCCGAGACGCTCATCTGTCGGACCTCTCGCTGGATCAAAACTCCGCCGGCAGAACTGATTGGCTGGTTTTCGACGACAATGACGCAGGCGTCAGCACCGTCACGGCGAGTACGGCACAGTTCGGGAACGTCAAAGCCGGCTCGACGATTACCATTACGGGAACCAACAACAACAACGGGACGTATACTGTTGCTTCCGTAAATTCACCGACGAACACGATCGTTACCATCGTCAGCGAAGAATTCGAAACTCAGGCTGCCTCCGCCGGTACAGTGACGTTCCGCGATCCGAGCGACATCAACGTAACCGTCTCTGCCTCAAGCGGCACTCTCGACTTTACCGGCAATGTGGGAAGCACCGCCGATACGGTGGTCTACACTGACGAAGCTCTTGACGGTCTCACAGTCGGAACAGCCTTCACGGTTTCCGGTACGGCAAATGCCGCCAACAACAAGACCTTCACCGTCTCTGCCATCGATACCACGACCAATACAATCAGCATTACACCGCAACGATTCACAGATGAAGGTGCTGCCGGTTCCGAGTTTTTTGATAAAACTGCGGCGGGCGCAGCCATCTCCTTTGCCGACGTGGGTAGCGCCGATACGATTACCAGTACCGTCGCCGGCTTCTTCACCAATCTTAAGGCCGGAATGCAGGTCACGGTCACCGGCGCAACAGACGCCGGTAACAACGCAACACATACAATTGCTTCAGTGTCCACCGACGGAACAACGCTAACCCTTACATCCGCTTCAACGCTGACGACGCGAGCGAATGACGCCGCAACGCCGAGATTTGTGACGACATTGGCTGGCGGCACCATTGCCGCAAATTCCTATTATGATGGGGATACAACTTCCCTTAAGCACCGGGTTAGCAAAGTTCGCGAATTTGACCTCGACCTGACAGCCGTCGATCCTACTTTCGAAAAGACTATACGTGCTGTCAGCATCATTCTTCAGGGCGTTTACGGTACCGAAGGCGGGCTGGACAATAATGCAAACCGTGTCGGTGAAGCCCTCTTTCTCATCGAAAGCGCCCTTGAGAGAACAGTTAGTGGCACGCCTCCGTTCGGCACAGAGCTATCGGGGAATTTGGAGCAAGTCCAGATCGATCTGGCTTTTGATCAAATTCTGTTGAAAAACACAACCGAGTTTAACAATAAGTTCATCGGATTCCTCGACGTCAGCATAGCCGACGTTGAGAACGCCGATCCTGCCGAGGCCATTGCTCTATTACTGGAAGAGCAACGTGCCCTTGAGGCGTCATTCCAAGCATTTTCACGTGTCCGGCAGCTAAGTCTGGTGAACTTCATCTAAAGTGACAAAAGCTAAACACACCCTGAATGAATACACGCATAATCAAATCAGGACTATTGTCTTTCCAAATACCATGATACATTTGACGGGAGTTTTCTTCGATGATCGGTAACCTAATGACCTCACATCAGGATCAGATCGACAAATATAATCGCATTCCGGAGCCAGGTTCTCCTGCACATACGGAAGCTTGGGCGTTGCTTGAAACTGCAAAGCGCCTTGCGCAGGCCATTACCAGTGGCCCCGACGATGACAAGGAAACAAGAGAAGAGCGAAGGAGCGCCCTCCGTTTGAATTGGCGGTTGTGGACGATCTTTCAAGCGGAACTGACACTCGACCGCACCGATATTAGCCCCGACGTCCAACGGAACATGCTGACTTTGTCGCAGTTCGTTGACAAACATACAGTTGGTGCCCTCGCGAAGCCAACTGCTGAAGCCCTTAGCGTCCTCATTGATATCAACCGCAATATTGCCGCGGGACTGATGCAAATTCCCGACGACGTTAACGGCGCTGGCGACGATACAGAGGCAACTTCGAAACCCGTTCCAGCAAATGACCCGCCGGCAAGTTTTGACACCGAGGTCTGACTCGCGGCCGGCATTTGACGTGACATTCTTCCAATTCGTAAGATTTTCGCTCGATTGGTTTTCTGATCGATTGTTCTTCTATATGTTTTTGCCTAAGTCATCGAATTAGGAGATACCGGTCAATAAAGTGGCGTCTACGATACGACTCAAAATACCGCTAGGGGATAGCAATGGCTGATAACGACATCGATAAGGAATACTTCGAGGAGATTGTCCGAATTTACAACATGCTTTCCGGTGAACCCGCGGAGGCCCTGGATATGGCCGGGCAGTTGTTGAAATCCGATCCTGACAAGGCCCCTACCTATTTTGTTGTAGCCATGTACGCCTTCACCAAGAATGACTATGGCCGGGCCATTGAGTTACTGAACAATGCCCACGGACGAGACCCCGATTGCCGGGAGTATGCCGATTGCCTAGCCGCCCTTTATAATGTCACCGGCAAGCTTGCCGACGGCCTTTATTTTGCAAAACTAGCCACCGCGCTGGATTCAAGGCCTGAGATCGCTCCGCTTGTCCCACCTCAAATGACAAACTTCTTTGAGGCGATTGACCGGATTCCTGCAACCCAGCACTATGCCCAGGCGTTGGCCGCCTACCATTCCCGTCAGTATGAAAGTTCCGTGGAACTCGGCGACAAAGAGATCAGAGTCAATCAAGATCATGATCTCTGTATGCGAGTCATGGGACAAAGCCATCTGAATTTGGCAAGTTATAATCAGGCTGCGGCTGCTTTTCAGGGCGCGATCCATCTGCAGCCGAAGCTTGCCGAAAATTATCAGTTCTTAGGAGATGCCTTATACCATTTGGGCAAATACGACGATGCCGTTGCCAGCCACCGCCGCGCTTTAGCCACGGATACGACTTCCACACAATTGGCCTCAGCCGCAGTCGCCGGTGCGGAAAGTCTTGGCACGGAAGGTTCGGCGGTACGAAAGTCCTTTGAGAAAGAAATGAATAAAAGAACGGCTGGTCACAGGCCATCTGTCGCAAGAAAGCCAAGAGCCAAAGCCGATGGTGATCGAATTCGCGTTGGGTTTGTCTCCAACCGTCTATTCGATTGCGAAGCGTCATTGTTCATCAGCGCACTACTAGAAAATATCGACCACGCGAAGTTTGAAGTTTATGTGTATCAGCATTCCATTGGCGAAGATCCAATCACTGTATCACTCAAGAACTGCACGGATTCCTGGCGCCAGGTATTTGATTTGGGCGACGAGGTGATGGAGATCATCGTTAGTGGCGACGAGATTGACGTTATTGTGGATCTCTGTGGGTATACGTCGGAGAACCGCGCCGGTCTAATCGCGATGAAACCGGCGCCGATCGGAATTGGCTGGCTTGAGTATCCTTACGGTTTGGGTGCGCCCGGCATTGACTACGTTTTGTCAGACGGTGTCACTGCGGCCTCTGACAAAAAGTCTTTGTCTAAAGGTCAAGCAGCATTGCAGCTGCCGTCGGGCCTGTTCTCCATTGCACCACTCTCCGCGATGCCTCAGGTCAGCGAACTGCCCGCATCAAGGGAAGAGAGGGTTACCTTTGGCGGAAGTTGCGATCTTTCGCGGCTAAACCCTGCAACCGCTGAGGTATGGGCGCAGGTTCTAATGGCGGTTCCACGCTCACGTTTGTTGCTTCGAGAGGTTCCCGCGATCTCTACGGCGGTCAAAGAGCGAGCCGTGGAAATGTTTTCCCACTTTGGCGTCGCCGACCGAATCATGTTTTGGGTCGATGAAGATGGTCACAGATTTCAGACCGATTTCTACCACAATATCGATCTACTGTTGGATACAGCTCCAATCTCGGGGTTGATCGACATATGCGAGGCTATGTGGATGGGCGTACCGGTTATTAGCATCAGTGGGAAACGACGCGCCGGACAAATTGGTGCCAGCCTCTTGCATTCGGCGGGAAAGCCGGAATGGGTCTGCGCGTCCCCAAAAAAGATGGTTTCTTTGGCCAAATCATTGACAAAGAATCTGAGCAAACTAGCAGACACTCGAAACGGCCTGCGCGAACAGGTCCGTGCCAGCAATCTCTTCAATCCAGGCCTTTTTGCCCGGGAAATGGGAGAGGCAATCGAAACGGCTTTCAAATCGGGAACAAAGTCATAAATCGGCGCATCATTTGGACGATTAGGTCCAAGCAATACAATGCACCCTATACAAACAAGTTGAGAACGGATCCTGGCGCCGGAAGCTTTGGCTGCAAAGAGTTGGCAACAGACTCTGCAAATGCGTTATTAGTCTCAAATGACAGGGATATGGCCTGCAGCAGATTTGCAAACTCTGCTTGGATATTCTGAATTTCCAATTCTTTTCGAGCCGCCTCTACCGTCCCAAGCTCAAGAATTTCGCTTTGCGCTACAGCCAATTCAGATTGAATTTTTTGCTCCAGATCAAGTGTCGTGGAGATTGTTAAAATCGTTGTCGTTTGCCCTGTAGAAACTTGTGTCTGAAAGCTGTTGACCGTATCGATGAGGGCCTGATTGTCGGCTTGTGTTCCGACGACCGGAGTCAACCCTTCCAAGGTCTCAATCTGATCCTTTAGTCCCTCAATTACATTTCCGTTTACGACGTCCGGATGAACAAACAGGTAGACGTTATTCAGCCGTTCGACCACAATATCGCGCTGCGCATTGAAGGCGGCGACTTCGGAAGCATCAATATCATCTGAGCCAAGACTTGAAATCAGGGTCGCGGTCTCATCAAACAAAGCGTCCAACTGACCGCTATTATTGAGGTTGCCGATGCGAAACTCCTGAAGAATTGGCAAGGCATCGACTAGCTTGAGAGCATCGCTTTGTAGTCGTTCAACTCTATTTTCTTGGGCCGCCCCTGTATTATTGACCTTCTCAATCTCACTGTTGAGACGGCGAATGATCGTATTTTGCAGCTGATTGAAGGTGAGCTCAAACGATGGCCGCGCGCGCGCGACCGCCAAACTGGCTAGCGTTGATCCGATTGATATATCAGCCATACTTCTGAGCTCCGGATAAGGCTTTCTACCTTGGAAAGCACTATAACATAAACATCCTGCTTTTTCAATTATTCATTAATTAACAATAGCTTGCATGTGACGATGGTCACAATTTCTTATTAATTTTCATATACCAGTAGCAGAGATATAGAGAGTTGTCCCATCTCGGAAAGTACCCCAAATTCGTTAACAATCGTATAGTACGGCTTCGTTAACAATTGTATGGTAGACACAGAGGCACTAAGACCGAGACAACCGTAATTTCAACACCGAGACCCCCTTCCCAAGCATGGCAAAGACAGACAAGAAGCAAGGTGCTGGCAAGTCTAGCGACAAGAAAAAGCGCACAAAGGCCGCACCCGCGAAAAAGAAAAAACCTAGCGCCGCCAAGAAAAAGAGCGCGAAGGCAAAATCACACCCTACGCCTGATACGACGACCGCCAAGGGCCGTCAAAAACTTCGCGAAAAAAACCTCGTAATTATCAAGGAGAGAGCTGCCGGCCTGTATGACATTCTCGACGGTTATGAACCAATTTCCGAACTTGTCGTGGAAGAGGATGGTAGCGCCGATGTGGTTTTCAGTGACCAATATTTCTACAACCAAAAGGCCGCTTCCTTTACTGAGAGACAGTTGGCGGAGTATTGGGAGACCCCAACGCGGTTAAGGTTGGGCCTGTTGGAACCGGGTGTATTTGATGAGTTTGGTGAACCTTTTCTCCAAAACCTCTTGAAGCGAAGCACCGAGAAGGGTGTCCAATTTCAGTTTGCGCATACGTCGCACAAGAGCTTCTTCCTGTTCGTCATGGGATTCGGGCTTGGCATGCATATCCATGAACTCGTGGAAAAGACGGAATGCAAGGCACTCCTAATTGTCGAACCAAACGCAGAGTTCTTTTATCACTCTTTGGAAACCTTCGACTGGACCCGACTTCTCGATACACTAGCCGAACGAAATGGCGCCTTTGAGATACTGGTCAACAACAATCCAGATAAAATTAATCTCATAATCAGAGGGTGGCTGCGTTCGCAAAATCCAATCAGTGTGGATGGGGCGACCTGTTTCGTTCACTACAACAACCCCATTTTCTCCTCTGCCCTGAAGAAACTGCGGGCGGATCAGAACCTCATACTTTCAGGACTTGGGTTTTTTTACGATGAATCGCTGATGATCAGGCACACGCACCACAATCTCTACCCCGGTACAGAGAGAGTTTATGATCGAAAAGAGAAAGGCCTCCTTTCACCGCCGGTCTTCGTCATTGGAAATGGACCATCCCTAGATAACGACCTGGATTTCCTGAGAGAAAATCAACACAAAGCAATCATTGTAAGCAGCGGCTCTGCACTGCGGCCCCTAGTTATGAGCGGCGTCACACCAGACTTCCAAATGGAGACGGAGAATATTGATGTCCGGCCGCTGATTGCCCAAGTCGCCGAGGACCATGATCTTTCGTCGACTTATCTCATCACCTCAACAACCGTGGATACGGAAGTCCCTCCTTTTTTCGACAAAGTGCTGTACTACTTCCGTGGGTCCCTTAGCCCGTTTCCCATTTTTTGTGACAACAATGATCGGTGTCTGGACCATCCAAATCCCACTGTTGTCAATGCCAGCTTATCCTTTGCCATCGAGTCAGGCTTTCGGAATTTATACTTTTTTGGCACCGACATGGGCACCAAGGGAGGGCCTGAAAAACATCATTCGAAGCTCGCCTACCAGTACACAGCCGGGGCGATCCATCGTCAGCAGATCTATAACATTCCTGCGCAGGGAAATTTTGGGGGAACCTGCATGGTTTCCGAAGGCATGCATTGGACTCGCGACTCGGCGGAAACAGCGGTTCGCGACAGCCAGCCTGGACGCCTGTTTTATAATTGCAGCGACGGCGCTCGAATCGAAGGCACCGTTCCCATGCCATCAAAATTGATCGAACTGCCGGATTTGCCTGAAGGAAAACAACCCGTCATAGATTCCATCCTAGAAAGCTTTCCAGTCTTTTCCCGTGAGGATTTCGACGCCCGCTGGAATGATGATGACATTCAGGAACTGCTGGGTGGCTGGCTCGACAAGTTCAAGGACTACGTCAAATCCGCTGATCTCAAGAATCCTGGATACCTTCGCGACCTCATGGTGATATTGAACCCACCGGCGTATGGTCCCACCACTGCAAATGAAGCCGTCCCCGCGTTGGTTTTTCGCGGCACGCTATTTCAAACTCTGATTTGTTATGAATATTACCGGCGACGGACAACGGATGATCAAGCAAAGACCTATGACAAGATCGCTTTGAAGGAGTTTTCTACTGTCGTTGAAACGCTGCGGAAGAAAGCCAAAAATGAATTCAGTGCGCTCTCAAAGAAAGCCGCCAAATCTTTAGCCAAAAAATCAGATAAAAACTTACCTGCCTAGCACTGACACGCAGCAAAACCTCGGCCTCACACCAACGGATGTCCATGTGTCAAGTTCCGAGCAATTGCAGTTAAACGAAATCAAGAATCTCATCGTCGCCGGTGACCTGGTGAAAGCATCGGCGGCATGCCGCAGCGTGATTGAGAAGACAGACAGCATTGAAGCGATTTTTCTTCTCGGCATAATTACCAGCCAGATGGGATTGCATGGTGAGTCCCTAACACTATTTGAAAAAGCTGCAGCCCAGTTACCAGAGCGATCCGACGTTGCTTACAACTATGGAAATGCCTTGCAGGCCATGGGAAAGCTTGATGCCGCCATTGGCCAATGGTCTCGCGCGGCTAAACTGAACCCAAAATTAGCAGATGCTCATTTTAATCTGGGGCTGGCCTTTTCGAAAAAGACCGAATGGGCCAATGCCATCGTGCACTACGAAATGGCCCGCGATCTTCAGCCCGGTAATGCCGTTGCTCACTACAGTCTTGGAAATGCAAATTTTCGCAGCGGCAGCAGGGAAGCCGCACGCGAATGCTTCGAATGCGCCGTGGCACTGAATCCGGAATACACTGAAGCCTGGATAAATCTCGGCCTGGCGGCCCTAAGAATTGGTGATAGCGGATTTGCAACCGAGGCACTGGAAAAAGCTATCGATCTCGACCCAAGTAATATCGTTGCCCACTTTAATCTGGGGCAGGCTTTGCTGCACGAGGCCATGTTTGAGCGAGGATATGCTGAATGCGAATGGCGCCGCCGCGCTTACACCCTACCCTTTCCTGAACAAGGCCAGCCGGCGTGGGAGGGTGGCAATCCGTCCGGCCAAAGAGTTCTTGTTTACGCGGAACAAGGCCACGGAGACACCATACAGTTCCTTCGCTACGCACAGGGGCTGTCGGAAAGGGGCGCGACGGTATTGCTCCACTGCCATCCATCTCTTGTCCATCTATTCGAAGATGCCGCGGGCATTGACAGCGTCAGTAGCTTCGGTGACCCGCCGGCGGAGTTTGAGACCTATGCGCCATTGGTTAGCTTGCCCCATCTCCTGCGACAGGCTGAACCCGACTCAGCACCTCCCGCGCCATATTTGAGCGCGCCTTCGGCACTGAAACTGCCAGACGGCGAGAACGTGCTTAAAGTCGGTCTCGTCTGGGCCGGCAACCCCTTGCATGACGACGATGCCAACCGTTCTGTGCCGTTAACGACACTTGGTCCTTTGCTTGAAATCAAAAATATCCGGTTTTTCAGCCTGCAAGTCGGGGACCGATCACTGGAAACAATTGGTCAAGGAAAAGTCGAAAACTTGACGGATCTCGCACCGGATCTTTCCAATTATCAAGACACCGCGGCTGCTATATCCGCCCTTGATCTGGTGATTTCCGTGGACACGTCCGTTGCTCATTTGGCCGGCGCTTTGGGATCACCGGTTTGGTTGCTCCTGCCGCGCATAGCTGATTGGCGCTGGCCGCGCGAAGGAGAACGGACTCCCTGGTATCCGACCATGCGCCTGTTCCGCCAGGAGGACGATGCTGGCTGGCCACCGGTCATTGGCAGAGTGAGAGAGTCACTGCTCGAATTGGCTGATTAGTTACAAGATATTGATTTTGAATAGGAAAAACCCGCTGCTCCTTTTGTGGAACAGCGGGTTATTTCTTACTGATAACTTTCTAACTAGGCCGAGACCTGGTCAGAGTAATTATCGGAAGAGGGCCAAAATACCCTGTTCGGCCTGACCGGCGAAGGCCAGCGAGCTGATACCCAGCTGCTGTCTCGTCTGCAGGGCCAACAGGTTGGCGCCTTCCTCGTTGATGTCGGCCAGCGTCAGCTTGGCTGAACCAGTCTCGAGCACGTTCACGTAGATTTCCGTGAAGTCGAGGCGGGTTTGCAGCAAGGCAACGTTGCCACCGATTGTGGACGCGTTGGCGCGGAGTGACGTAAGTGCGCTGTCCAATTCGGAAATGACCGCATCGGATTGGGTTGAATTGCCTTCCAATACGTAGTTGGTGGAATTCACAGTAGCCGCGGCCAGCGAAATGGTCGCCGAGCTAAAACCCGTGGCTGTAACGACACCATGGAAAGCCGCGGCACCAAGCGCAGCCGCACCCGTGGCAGCGGCGGAACCGACACCCGAAGTGAGGGTCAGCGTTAGCGTATCCCCAGCCGAGATGGCGATGGTCGCCTGCGTATTACCGGCCAAAGTCACCGTGACCGTGCCGAAACTGAAGGCAAGGGCGGTGGCGGAATCAACGGTCCGCGCGGTACCTTGGTAGGTCACTGTGATGGTATCGCCGGCACTGGCCGTAAACGCCGCATTGGCCGAGAACTGAAAGGCAGCGGCACTATCGCCGGAACCAATGGCAGCAGCATCAATGCCAAGACCGCTTTCACGGACGTTGAAGGCATTAACCGTAACCAGGCTGCCGGTCTTCTCCGAGAAGCTGACCGTCAACGACTCAGTCGTGTTGTTGACCAAGTTGGTACCCTGGAAGGTGGCGTCGTCAGCCAGCAGGCCGATCTGGGTCCGGATGTCGCCGAACTGCGTGACCAAATCGGAGAACTGGGTGCCGGTCGCCGACTTCAGGCTGTTGGCAATACCCTTAAGCTGGCGGACCAGGTTTTCGATGCTCTCAATACCTTCGAGCGCCGTGGTCAGCGAGCTAACACCCTGATCGATGGCATCCTTCTTCTCGGTGAAGTCGAAGGCCCGGTCATTCAGGGTTTTGGCCTGGAAGAACGCAACCGGATCGTCAATCGCGCTGGCAACTTTGAGGCCAGTGGAAAGACGGTTCTGAGTACGATCAATCAGGTCCGTCGTGTTCTGCAGCGAAAGCAGACTGTTTCGGACTGCAGCTGATAGTGTTACGTCAGACATTAGATAAACTCCTTTCTAGAGTTTAGTTTGGGCCATGCTCCATTCTGGAGATTAGGCCCATTGTTACCTTACGCTAGCTTATCGGAAGAGGGCCAAAATACCCTGTTCGGCCTGACCGGCGAAGGCCAGCGAGCTGATACCCAGCTGCTGTCTCGTCTGCAGGGCCAACAGGTTGGCGCCTTCCTCGTTGATGTCGGCCAGCGTCAACTTGGCTGAACCAGTCTCGAGCACGTTCACGTAGATTTCCGTGAAGTCGAGGCGGGTTTGCAGCAAGGCAACGTTACCACCGATCGTGGACGCGTTGGCACGAAGCACAGTAAGCGCGCTATCGAGACCCGCAATGACGGTATCCGTAGCTGTACTGTTCCCTTCGGAAACGCCGTTTGTCGCCTGGGCGGCGGCAAGCGATACGGTCGCCGAGCTAAAGCCGGTGGCCGTGATGACGCCATGGAAAGCCGTGGCGGAAATCGCGGCACCACCCGTATCGGCAGCTGAACCGACACCCGAAGTGAGGGTCAGGACCAAAGTATCACCAGCCGAAATGGCGATGGACGCCTGCGTATTACCGGCCAAGGTCACCGTCACCGTACCGAAGCTGAAGGCAAGTGAAGAAGCGGAATCAACGGTCCGCGACGTACCTTGGTAGGTCACTGTGATGGTATCGCCGGCACTGGCCGTAATCGCCGCATTGGCCGAGAAAGTGAACGACGAATTGCCCTGGCTATCGCCACCGGCAACGCGCAAGACACCAAGACCGCTTTCACGGACGTTGAAGGCATTAACCGTAACCAGGCTGCCGGTCTTCTCCGAGAAGCTGACCGTCAACGTCTCGGTCGTATTGTTGACCAAGTTGGTACCCTGGAAGGTAGCGTCGTCAGCCAGCAGGCCGATCTGGGTCCGGATGTCGCCGAACTGCGTGACCAAATCGGAGAACTGGGTGCCGGTCGCCGACTTCAGGCTGTTGGCAATACCCTTAAGCTGGCGGACCAAGTTTTCGATGCTCTCAATACCTTCGAGCGCCGTGGTCAGCGAGCTAACACCCTGATCGATGGCATCCT
>Ga0315338_1000377_pt1 | contig 115248 bp, 105 predicted proteins | sample ASW8metaG_FD_204518 | JGI IMG/M metagenome (GOLD analysis project Ga0315338, IMG submission 204518) | Ammonia-oxidizing marine archaeal communities from Monterey Bay, California, United States - ASW #8 | ecosystem: Environmental > Aquatic > Marine > Coastal | place: USA: California | collected...
GGTGATACGCAGGCCTTGGTCCTCGAACTCATCGAGGGGCCGACCCTCGCGGATCGGATCGCTGAAGGTCCCATCCCAGTCGATGAGGCGATGACGATCGCCAAGCAGATCGCCGAGGCCCTTGAAGCCGCCCACGAGCAAGGGATCATCCACCGCGACCTAAAACCGGCCAACGTGAAGGTGCGGCCAGACGGCACGGTGAAGGTGCTGGACTTCGGGCTGGCGAAGGCAGCGACCCCAGAGGCGAGTGGGACGAGTGGGTCGGAGTCACCGACGATGTCGCTGACGGCGGCGACCCAGATGGGGATGATCATTGGCACGGCGGCGTATATGGCGCCGGAGCAAGCCAAGGGGCACGCGGTCGACCATCGAGCCGACCTCTGGGCATTCGGCGTCGTGCTTCTGGAGATGTTGACCGGGCAGCAGGTTTTCCGCGGGCCGACCGTGAGTGAGTCACTTGCTAGGGTTCTGGAGCGAAGTCCCGATCTTGGCGCGCTGCCATCCGACTTGCCTCCGATGGTCAGGCGGTTGCTTCGACGGTGCCTGACCAAGGACCGGCGTGGGCGTCTGCAGCACGCGGGAGACGCCCGGGTGGACCTAACCGAGGCGCTGACCGACCTTGGGTCGGACGCCATTGTTGTACCCGGGGCACCGAGGCCTGGGCGTCATCGCGTGTGGCAGATGTCTGCCCTTATCGTGATGGCGGTGGCCACGGCATACGTAGCTGGCCGGTGGACCGGCGAACTAGAAAGTAGTTCCGACGAGTTTCGACGGTTTGCTCTGCCGCTCGATATGGAGCAGCGGAGCTTCCGCGCCGGGTCGCCTCGGAGTTTTGGAATATCTCCCGCTGGTGACGTGGTGGTCTTCGGTGTGGACCCAACTCGGGGTGACCCGCTTTACCGTCGGGATCTAGACAGCGTGGACACCGTCGCGATTCCCGGGACCGAGCGCGGAGAAGCACCGTTCTTCTCTCCCGATGGTCGGTGGGTGGGCTTCTACGTCACGACGGAGGCTACGTTGAAGCGCGTCTCGTTGTCCGGCGGCGAGCCGGAGCCGGTGGCCCGTTCCGCTAGCAACCTTCTTGGGGCCAGTTGGGGGCCGGACGACATGGTCGTTTTCGCGACCGGAAGTACGCCGGGGCTCATGCGGGTGCCAGCGTCGGGCGGGGTTCCTGAACCGATCACAACGATGGCGGACAGCCAGGGCCGACACGGCTACCCCTACCATTTGCCGATGGGGAACCGCTTATTGTTCACGATCGACGATGTCGCTGGGGATTTGCCCATGATTGCCGCCGTGTCGGTCGACGGCGGTGACCCGGTCGAGCTCGGTATCCGAGGTAGAGAGCCGCGGTATCTCTCCGTCGGATCAGCCGGCTATCTCGTGTATGGCCAGGTTGAGGGGCTCGTGGCCGTTCCGTTCGACCCTGAAACCCTTGTGGTGGGAGGCGTTCCTGTGTCGGTGTTGGCTCCGGTGCAAATAGGAAACACCGCAGTACACGCTACTTTCACCACCGACGGCGCTGCGGTATTCCTAGAACCGACGATTGAGGAGCAGTTACGGCCGATGTGGGTCGTTCGTGACGGCTCGTCGAGTTTCGTGCGTGGGGTTGAGCCAGATTTCTACCGGGAAGTGAGTCTCTCTGTTGATGGTCGGCTTGTGGCACTAAGTGGGTTGGACGTGCCCCTACGAATCCAGAATCTCGACACTGACGAACTGTTTGATGTGGACTCCCGTGACGCGATTTATTCCCGTTGGGCTCCGGACGGAACCGCTGTCGTCTTCTCGTCTAACCAAACTGGAAGGTTTCAGATGTATATCGCTGACATCTCCGGCAGCGGTGGTGCCGTGCCGCTGACAGAGACAGACAAGGCCACGCTCGTCGGGTCCTGGTCTCGAGATGGCGCTACCGTTTTCTTCTATGATGTCGACCCGCAAACTGGCCGAGACATCTACGCCTATGACTTGGACGACGGGCGGGTCATGCCGCTGTTGGTGACCGCGGCCGACGAGCGAGCACCGATGGTGTCACCCGACGGGAGCTTCTTGGCCTACTTGAGCGACGCGTCCGGCAGGTTTGAGGTTTACGTCAGCTCGTTACCGGGGCTAGAGGTAACCCGTCAGGTGTCGCGCGACGGTGGGACGGAGCCGAACTGGTCAGCGGCCGGTGACGAGTTGTTCTACCGGTCTGATGCGGGAGCGATGGTTGCCGTGCCATTCAGGTCGGCTCCAGAGATGAGCATTGGACGGCCCCAGGAGTTGTTTCGTGACGAGTTTCTCCGTGAACAGTTCGGGAATACGAGCTACGCTGTAACTCCGGACGGACGATTCATGATGCTTACTGCGGGAGAGGCGTCGGCGCGGGGCGTACAGCTTCAGGTGGCGCTCGGCTTTGCTGATGAGCTGCATCGTCTGGTGTCGGAGCAGCAGTAGCGACAGGAGTGAAACGCCGCGCACCCGCGTGAGCCGTAAGCTCTCACATTGAACCGCCTACCCGTCAGCAGTAGGATCGAGGTCCAACATCACATCGTCGTGAGCCAAGAGACCCGCATGACGCACGCCACCCGGTTCGCCGCCGTCGCCGTCCTGGTCGCGCTCGCACTGTGTGCGCCGGTGCAGGCGCAAATGCCTGAGATCGATGCGCTGCGGGTGTGTTGGGAGTCGTCAGACCCCTTGAGTCAGGACGCGCACGTAGGCGACGTGACGAGACCCGCTGGCACGGTCGCCCGTGCGGTAGGACTGGGGTAAGCGGGTGTCGATTTCAGCGTGCAGCCACGACACGCCGGCGGATCGACGATAGTTCCGTAACGGACACGTCGCGGCAGGCACTGCACCGCGGCCGCACTATGCGCGGTAGGATGGGATCGGGACACTACACAAGCTCACGGAGACCGGCATGCTACCAGAGGTGGAGGACATTATGAAAATATTTTCTGGTGCACTTGCGTTACTCATTATGGCGAGTCTTTCGTATGGGCAGTCAATGGACCCGAATGTGGAGCGGATAAGACATGAATTGGACGCATACATTAATGACTTTTCATCCAGAGATTTTGATGCAATGGCAACGCATTTTGAGGTCCCTGCTGTGTTCAAGACGAACCCCCCTGTAATTGCAACGACCCATGAAGAAGTTGCGGACTTCTTTAGATCATTCCCACTTCAAGAAGGGTATGCGTACTCTCGCATAGATCGGGTTGAGATTCATCGGCTGAATGATTCCATGTACTCCACAGCATTCGATTTCGCTCGATATAACAGCTCGGATGAGACGCTGTTTGAGGGGAGCAGTCTCTATCTATTTAGTAATGAAATAGGAGCTTGGAAAATATTCACTCTGTGGACGGGTAATAGAGAGGCACGCATCGACTAGTGAGCGATGCCAATGGGAACGTACTGATAGTTTGGGTTTAGAGCCCGTAGTCTTGGAGGGCAGCGGAATGAAGCCATTCTCAATGCACAGCCGTGCAGTTCTTCCTCGGGGTCATGTACGACAACGGCGAAGGCGTCCCGGAGGACGACGTGCAGGCGCACATGTGGTCCAATCTCTCGGCCTCACGAAGTACCGGTGAGGATCGAGAGCGCGCTGTCGAACAACGCGACCAAGCTGCAGACCAGCGGTAGGCTACCCAGGTCGCCGTTCAACATCGGAGCTGGAGGACGCCTGTGACCAAGCACTACATACGCCTCATCGCGACGGTCGTTTTGAGCCTCGCCGTGGTCAGTACGTCACGGTGTGCACACCAGGAACCGCCGACGTTGGAGGAACTGGAGACGCTGGTGGAAACACTCGGGGGGCTGCTTTGCCAAAACGACGAAGGGGAGGTTGATTCTGTGTTCCTCAATGGGACCCAGGCCACCGACGCGGACCTAGCGCACCTCTCAGGGGTAACGGCGCTGGAGATGCTCTGGCTCCGTGACACCCGGGTCACCGACGCCGACCTGGCGCATCTCTCGGGGGTGACGGCGCTGGAGACTCTTGATCTCTCTGACACCCAGGTTACCGACGGAGGCGTAGGCGAACTCCAGAAGGCATTGCCGAACTGCGAGATTTCAAGGTAAATAAGGTCAGACCGCCGAAGCACAACGCCTCGCTCGGGAGTGGGACGCCGCGCACCCGCGCTAGACACATTGGACCTCCTACCCGCCCGCGGTAGGATTGATAGCTGCAAGTGACTAGGCAATTTTTTCCGGAGGAACCATGGCCACTCGAAGATTTGTTGCCACTGGGTTTGCGGTCGGGGCCCTGTCTATGGCGGCACCGGTTATAGCGGATTCGCCATTGACCTCTACCGACATCGCGTCCGCGTACACTGATATCTCAGCCGTTGTCGCGGCTCAGGGCTCGGCCACTGCGTCAGACGAGGTCCTGGCATTTCTCCTTGCGGACAACCCGTTGGACCAGAAAGCGGCAGCGATCAACGCACTGGGTTGGGATGTCGAGGGCCAAGACAACAGCCGTCATTTCCTCTCCGGCTTGGCAGCCACGCGCGGCGTGCCGATCGACGAACTAGCACTGGGGCAGCTGAGCCCTGACAATAAATTTGTTCTTGGCTACCTTCTTGCGATGGACGACTACTTTGAGATGGGTCCGTTGGTTCTGGGAAGCATTGGCGTTCGTCGAGCCTCTGCGGTTGAGTTACTTGAGCAGGCCGCGTTTGCGCTTCCGCAGGACTTCACAGCGCATTACGTCAAAGGCCTCGTGGTAGCCCAGAAGCTGATGCATGAACAATCATGGTGTGCGGTTTATACATCCATGGGTCAGGTAATGGACCGATTCCCGACACCAAATCGCAACATGCGACTTGAGGCAGTTGCGTCAGCCCAAAGCTATATCGAAGGGTACGGGGATTACTGTGGAACAACGGTGACGATTGAAACTCGGGAAGGGGACACAATCGACGCGGTTCTGGTCCGTGCGAATGAGTCCACGGTGGAGATACGGGTGGCCGGCCAGCTGTTGACGCTGCCGCTGGAGACGATCCGTTATATCTCCTTCGATGGGCGGCTCGGGGCGTCGGCGGACGGTGGTGAAGAGGGTGAACAGCTAGAACTCCGAGCGGCGATGGGTGCGTTGCGCATTCTCAAGGCGCAGGCGGACGCACTGGACACTGAAAATCCTGAAAATCAAGTATTTTTGGTAGCTTCCCTCAATGCAGCGTTGCCGTCCATTACGACGTTCTTGTCATCAGACGGTGACGATTGGGCGGATGTTAACCATGCCATGAGGATGGCCGTGCAGTATTACCGTGCGGCTCCAGACGACGACGGAACGCTCGCCGGCAGGGATTTGAGACGGGCCCGTGAGTATGTGGATTACGCCGATAAGCTAAGCGGTGCCCCCGGTGAACGGCGTCACAGGGAAGACGCGGGCGAGCTTCGTGTGCTCTCACTCAATCAGCCAATGGAGGCGCGACTAGGTGCAGGTGATCGCGAAATGGCCAGAGACTTGGACGGGTCATCCGCCGGGGCCTACAATGACCTGTTCCAATTCACCCTGACCGAACCGATGCGAACGGAGATCGTTCTGCTGTGCGACCCGTGCCGACCGCATCTAACGCTGACTGGAGCGGAGGGGGACAAACTCGAAGGTGATGCGGCCGGCTACACGAATCGGTCACGCATTCGACGGGACCTTGAAGCCGGGACCTACTACATCTGGGCCGGCGCGACTGGTCGTGGGGATGTCGGCGAGTACACGCTCTCGGTTGGTCCGAGGGAGTGAGGTTCGCCCCAAACTCAGGGGGTGCTCGGCTTTGTTGATGAGCTGCATCGTCTGGTGTCGGAGCAGCAGTAGCGCTCGGAGTGAGACGCCGCGCACCCGCGTGAGCCGTAAGCCGCTGTGGACCCGTTCATCCGAACTTGCTGATCATCAGACTCTGAAATCACATCCGCACAGAGCCTCTGTTATCCTCAATTTTCACGAGATACTTGAGCGCTTGGTGTCCGAGGATTGAGGAATGAACCCACAAGGGGATTGGCATCAGTTCCACCTCATCGCGAAACTAGTGAAAGTACTGTAAGGAACGGGCCGCTGTTACTTAGCGCAACGCCTCGCCCGCGAGTGGGACGCCGCGCACCCGCGTGAGCCGTAAGCTCTCGCATGGAACCGCCATTCAGTAGTAGGATGGGGTCCGACATCACATCAAAACCTATTGCGACCGGGTCATGCCCCACAGTGTGGTCCCCCGTGGAGTAGAACAAACGAAAGAGCCCTGACTATGAAAATCCTGGCGACCGCTAGTGTTCTAGTTTGTCTTTGCGGCACTGCCTTGTCTGGCCAGACCCGCGAAGGCGCTGTTATGGAAACCATGAATCAGTATCTTGCCAGTTTTCAGGCGAGGGATTTGACTGAGGTGATGGCTAGCTGGAGTTTGCCTGCAGAAATAATCTACGAAGACGTGCATGCGACGTTCACCACTCGTGAAGGCCTTGCAGCGTTCTACGATCAGGCGCTGAAGGGGTTGCCGCAGGATTATGGACACAGCGAAGTCGATAAAGTCTCTGTGAAAGTGCTGTCAGAAAACATTGCCCTAGTCGGGTGGGAATTCGGGCGGTATCGAAAGAATGGCGAGGAGTATTCCCGAGCCGCCGCGATGTACAAGTTGAAATGGAGCGAGAATGACTGGAAGATGATCAGTATGCTGCTGTATGACGCGGATGCGTACATTGCGTTTTGATTCAAGAGCCGTCGATTGCTCCGATTAGGATTTCCGAACTCTCTAAGGGACACGCCGGCGCGCAGTACAACCTCGGGTTGATGTACGCCAACAGTCAAGGCGCCCCGCAGGACGATGTCGAGGCCGTGCGGTGGTATCGGCTGGCGGCGGACCGGGGAGACGCCATCGCGCAATATCAATTTGGGCTCGCCTACCGCGACGGCGAAGGCGTCCCGCAGGACGACATACAGGCACACATGTGGTTCAACCTTGCGGCCTCACGAAGCACCGGCCTAGTAGGCTGGACAGCTAGGGATCGAGAGCGTGCGGTCCAAGGTCGCCCCGCAGCTGCAAGTGAGCTGACGCCTGCCGCTCTCAATGAAGCGTAATGCCTCGCTCGCGAGTGGGAGGCCGCGCACCCGCGTGAGCCTTAAGCTCTCACATTGGACGGCCAGCCAGCCAGCGGTAGGATCGGCGTCGATAGCACATCGCCGAAGGGCACTGTCAAGTTAGCGAAAACTGGTCTGACTGACCCTAGGATGATGGGCTTGCGTCCTGTTGTGAACCCGGTACGTTGGAAATCGGTCAACCCGATTCTGCTTAAGTTGACAATGCCGCCGTCGGCACGGTGAAGAAGTCGACGGACACGAGATCGGGCACGTGATTATTGAGAAAGCTCCGCCACCTCTGAGAGGGGGGCGCTCGGCGTCGTACCAGGTACTGGACACGGTGGCCTGGGCAATAGAGACCTAGCTTCAGCAGCTCGCCATGCACGCGGGGTGCGCCGGATCCATCGACCGGGCACGCGCAAGGCTCGCGAGCGAGTGGGAGCAACGGGAGGCGTGACCGGCTTCGCAGCCAAGTGCCGACCGGGGCCTGGAGGATCGACTTGACAGGCGGTAGGATAGGCGCATGCATCTCAAGCTTGTACCGCTTGCCGTGGTCGGCGCGCTCCTGCCCACGGCGTCTGATGTCTCCGCCCAGCCGGTCATCGACGCGACGCGGACGGGCGACTATCGCACGCTGCAGGCGCTGGTGGGCGTCGACACCGACCTCGACGAGCCCCAGGGAGACGGCGCGACAGCCCTGCACTGGGCCGCGCATCGCAATGACCTCCGGGCGGCCGGGTTGCTCATCGAGGGCGGCGCGGCGGTCAACGTGGCGAATAATCTCGGCGCGACGCCGTTGTGGCTAGCCGCCAGCACCGGGAGCGATGAGATGGTGGCCCGCCTTCTCGAGGCCGGCGCCGAACCGGACGCCGCACTGGCGATGGGCGAGACGCCGCTGATGGCCGCCGCCCGGTCCGGCGACGTCGCGACGGTCGACGCCCTGCTGCGGGCGGGCGCGGACCCGAACGCCGCAGAGCTCGAGCGGGGACAGACCGCGCTGATGTGGGCGGCCGCGCAGCGCCATGCCGTCGTCGTTACCCGATTGGCCGAGGCGGGTGCCGACGTCCATACCCGTAGCACGGTCTGGCACCAGCTTGAGAACACCGCCGGCAACACCAACCCGAGCGGCAACTTCGAGATGGCGCACGGCGGATCGACGGCGCTGCTGTTCGTGGCGCGAAACGGTGACATCGAGACCGCCCGCGCGTTGATCGAGGCCGGCGCCGATGTCGACGACACCGCCGCCGCCGGCACCTCCGCGCTCGTCATCGCCGCCCATAGCGGACATGGTCCGCTGGGCATCTTCCTCCTGCAGGCGGGCGCCGACCCGAACCAGGCCGAGGCCGGCTACACGGCGCTGCATGCGGCGGTGTTGCGTAGTCAGGTCGCACTGATGGCGTCGCTGATCGACCACGGTGCGGAGATCGATGCCCTGGTCGAACGGGGCACTCCGGGCCGGCGTTTCAGCGGCGACTTCAGTCTGCGACACCAGTACGTCGGCGCCAACGCGGTATGGCTGGCCGCGCGGTATGGCGAACCGGAGATCCTCCACCAACTCATCGACGCTGGCGCCGACCCGTTCAACGTGCCGGGCAACGGGATGACGACCGTACAGGCCGCCATGGGGATGCCGGGCAACACGGCCGAAGACCGCCGCAACCAGGTCGATGTCCCGCAGAAGATGGACCTGGCCGACGAAGAGGCGATGGTCATTCACCTGGCCACCGCGATGCTGGATCTGGGGGTGGACGTGAACCTGCCCAGCGGCAACGGCAGCACGCCACTCCACGACGCGGTGCGTCGTGGCTTCGGCGGTGTCATCCGCCAACTGGTCGAACGCGGTGCCGACGTGAACGCCCCGAACGGCCGCGACCAGACCCCGCTGCACCTGGCGGAGTCCCGGCAGACGGTCCCCGGCAGCAACGGCGCCCAGACGACGCGACCCGATATCGCCGAGCTCTTGCGGGAGCTGGGCGCGACTGACTAGCACGGACGCGACGGTCGCATCCCCGCCAAAGAAAGGCACGCGCATGAAGCGCCTCACTCTGCTGGTCGCCTCCTACATCTGCCTGTGCGGCCAGGTGCAGTCCGCACCGCCATTGCCGTATCGCGTCGTGGAGGGCTGGGCTCAGCTTCCGGCGGGATGGAACTTCGGCGAGGTCACCGGGGTGGATGTTGACCAGGACGACAACGTGTGGGTGTTCAGCGACGGCCCACACCCGGTGATTCAATTCGACAAGTCCGGCAAGTTCCTGCAGGCCTGGCCGGAGTTTCTGGGTCGGAAGCCCCACGGCCTGCGGGTGGGTCCGGATGGGAACATCTGGACGGTCGATCTGGAGGCCCACCGGGTCATGAAATGGACACCGGAGGGCCGGATGCTGATGATCCTCGGCACGGGTTCGCCGGCAAACAGCAACGAGGCCAAATACGCGTTCAACCGGCCGTCGTCGCTCAGCTTCCTGCCCAACGGCGACTTTCTGGTCGCCGACGGCTATGTCAATTCACGCGTCGTGTATTTCAGCAAAGACGGTGAGTATGTCGGGCAGTGGGGTACCAAGGGCTCTGGGGACGGCGAGTTCGATCTGGTGCACGATGTGGCCATCGATTCGCGCGGACGCGTCTACGTGGCGGACCGCAGGAACCAGCGCGTCCAGATCTTCGATCAGCAGGGCCGCTTTCTGGACAAATGGACCGACCTGGGCGTCATCCAGGGCATGTACTATGTCGCGAGTGAAGACGCGCTCTACATGACCGACGGTTCAAATTCGCGCATCATCCGCGTCGACATGGACGGCACGGTGACGGGCGTGCTGGGTGAGTTTGGCAAGATACCCGGCAAGCTCGACATCCCGCACTTCGTCGCCGTCGACAGCGAGGGGGCGATCTACTCCGCGGACTTCAGGAACTGGCGGATAGACAAATTCGTCAAGCAGTAATGTCCTAAGGTTATCTCACGCCGGACAGCGCTGCTCTCACGCGTTCCGGTGTGAACGCGACCTCCCGGTGGGCGATAATGGCGGCATTCCTACGAGGAAGTCCGATGACTCGACGACGTCTCACCGCTCACCTGGCGGCCCTCACCATCGCGACGCTCGCCGCGGTGCCGACGAACGGCCAGGCCCCGCCCCGCACTCCCTGGGGCGCGCCCGATCTCCAGGGAGTCTGGGACTTCCGCACCATCACGCCGATGGAGCGGCCGCGCGATCTGGCCGACCAAGAGTTCCTGACGGCGGAGGAGGCGGCGAGCCGGAACCAGGCGGCCGAAGGTCGGGCGGTCGACCTGGCGAGCCGCCCCTCCCGACGGACGCAAGTCGACCCGAGCGGCAATGTCGACCGGGGCGAGGATGGCGCCCCCGGGTCCTACAACAACTTCTGGTTCGACCGCGGCCTCTCCGTCATCTCGACCAATCGCACGTCGCTGGTGACCAATCCGCCCGACGGTCGCATTCCCCCACTGACTCCCGACGCGCAGGGCCGCCGCGACGTTCTCGCCGAGGCGCGGAAGGACACGGGGCCCCACGAACCGACGCCCGGGGGATGGGTAGAGGACCTGGGCCTGAACGGCCTCCAGGCCCGCTGCATCACTGGATTCAACTCCGGTCCCCCGATGACGCCCGGGGGCTACAACAACAACATGCAGTTGTTCCAGACGCCGGACACGGTCGTGATCTTCAACGAGATGAACCACAACACGCGCGTGATTCCGCTTGGCGGCGGCTCGCACGTAGACCTGCGACTCTGGGCCGGTGACTCGCGCGGGCGCTGGGTGGATGACACCCTGGTGGTCGAGACGAAGAACTTCCTGCGGGAGACCAGCTTCATGCGGGGCGGCTCCACCGGGGACCTCGAGCTGGTTGAGCGCTTCACCCGGCAATCCGATCACGTGCTGCTCTACGAGGTGACGGTCAACGACCCGTCGACCTGGAGCCGGCCCTGGACCTACGAGGTACCGATGCAAGCCAACCCCGATCCGATCTTCGAATACGCCTGCCACGAGGGAAACTACGGGATGGAGACAATCCTCGTCGGCGCCCGGCAGAGGGAGGTCGCCGCCGGGCGCTAGTGTCCTGTAACCGGCTGGGAGATGTCGATGCGACGACTACTGATTACCCTATGCGCGCTCGGCTGGGGGGCCACGGCGGGCGCACAGCCCGGCGAACCGGCCGCCGCCGAGGCCGAGGTAGTGCCCCCGGCCGGGCTGAGGTCCAACCGGGCGACGTTCTCCCCCGTGGTGGATGCGCTGCCGGCCCGCGGGAGCGTGACCGAGGCCCAGCTCGAGGCGCTGGCCCGTTTGCCGCTCGAGTCGATCTGGGGGGCGCTGGGCGACTATCGCGTGAACTACGTGCGCGGCTTCACCAGCACGCAGCCGGGGGAGCGGATCGCCGGGCGGGCGCTCACCATGCGCTTTCTGCCACCGCGTCCTGACCTGGTCGCCGCCGTCGACACACTGGCGGCGGAGGGCGACTGGGATCGTCGTTACTACGCACGAGCGGCGGAGGAGGCGCGACCCGGGGACATCGTGGTGGCGGAGCTCGGCGGCGCCGATGGCCACAACCTGTTCGGGGCGATGGGCGCGCTCGGTATCAAGCTGCGGGGCGTGCGGGGCGTCATCATCGACGGGGGCAGCCGCGACCTGATCGAGTTGCAGGACGACATGTTCGTCGGCTTCCCGGTGCTAGCCCGCTTTTTCGACGTGCACACCACGAGCTGGCTTGGGGTGGAGTGGAATGCGCCAGTGAGAATCGGGCAGGTGACGGTGCTGCCCGGCGACGTCGTGGTGGCGGACGACAGCGGGGCGCTGTTCTTCCCCGGTGACCTCGCGCAATCGGTGCTCGACGCCGCAAGCGCTCGCGACGCGCTCGAGGCCTACGAACGCGAGCTGTTGCGCTCGCAGATGCACCGATTCCGCGACGTCTATCCGTTGTCACCGGAGTTGCGCGAGCGATACGAGGCAGAGCGCCGCTGACCGCCCGCGTGACCGCATTGTCAAGTTGACGTTGGACAGGCAGGCTTGGCCCCCGATGAGGCGCTAGCCGACGGGTCGTATCGTTGCCACCCGGACGGCACGGGACTATTCTCCAGCCGCTCTGTTGCGTCAAGTAGAGCCTGGCGAGCGCTTAAGCATTAGCGCGACGGTTCCGCCAGGTATACCTCGTCACCGACCGGTTCCCCCCACTCCGCTCCGCCGCCTTGCACCGCGATCATGACAAGTGATTCGTCTGGCGCCGCACCGTGCCAGTGCATGACGCCGCCGGCGGTAAACACCGGCTCTCCCGGCAGCAGTTCCCGGAGCGGTTCGTCTTGAATCTGAAACCGTCCGCGGCCTTCCTCCGGAAGCAGGAGTTGCCCCCAGCCGTGACTGTGCCAGTGCGCACGGGCTCCTGCGGTCAGTCTGACCCGCGCCTTCGCAACCTCGTCGCTGTTCAGCACGGTTGGCGGCGGGCCAGTGAAGAAGTTCGCCAAGGTGGCGGTGCGCTGCGCGGCGGCGACGTCCCACAGGCCGGTCCCGATCCATAGAACGACCGCGATGGCGACCGCCGACAGCGTAATCTCGCGAATCGGCATGTGATGTTGTCTCATCGTTTCCTCCTGTTTCACAGTTATATGCAGGTGAGATGGTCCGCACCCGCGTGAGCCGTGATTCGCTGGTCGTTGAGGTCAAGAGGTTGGCCTGCGCGCTGGATCAGGGTGGTGGGAACTTTCCTGCCGCCGCCGTATTTCGTCGGCCAGTGCCTGATCAACGCTCATGCCGCCGGCGTATCCTTCCGCGCGCCGGCCTGCCGGCCGCGCGGTACGGGAGTAGCAGACGACTTATCGCGACGCTTCTAGCTCTTGCATCCGCGCCCCGCGCAGCGTGTGCTCGATGGCGTAGTTCCCCTCGTGACACGCAAACTCGTAGATGACCCCGGTGCCGGGCGCCGGGCGCATGTAGACGCGCGCGGTCCACGGCCCAGCCCAGGTTGAGGGATCGCTCATCGTGTACTCGTACTGCAGCGTGTCAGGGCCGACACGGGTGAACCGCTCTGTCAGCCGGAGGTCGTTCGATGAGCCGCTGGCTCCCCGCGACAGGTTGGTGGTCTCGACCACCAGAGTGTCACCGTCCCAGTGACCGCGCGAGGTCCCCAGGTCGTTCCTCGGACCGATCGAGACCGCCGGCCCGTCGCCAATCGGGATCAGACGCGTATCGTGCATCATTTCCATCTGAATGGCGACGTATTCCGCGCTCTGGAAAATCTGGTAGTTACTGTTGTATCCGCGACCGGTCATAGGGACCCGCCCGCCGCCGCAGCGCAGCCCGGAGCCCAAACTCGCGAGTTCCTGGGCGAGGCTCTGCGGCCCCTCCGTCGCCCGTGCGGCACGCGCCGCTTCTGACCGCTCCTCCGCTTGGGCTGTGCGAGGGGGCATGCGCCCGCTCGGGGGGTCGACGATCAGTGACGTCCGATTGTCGAACCAGCGGTCGATCAACCAGAACTGGTTGTAGTTGCCGGTGCCCTTGGGAGTTTCCTTCGTGACGCCGTCGCCGGATTGATACTCTTGCCGGTCGTCCAGCGCAGCTCGGAATACACTGTCCCCAAACGCGGCATCGGTCTCGCCGTCAAACAACTCAGCCGCGCGTGCCTGCAGGGTCGCCACCTCCTCGTCGGACAGCGTCGCCTTGTCCGCCAACGCCTCTGGACGCTCTAGCGGAGTTGCCGAATCGCTGGCCCAGATGCCCTGGAGATCCGGGTGCCCATCAGCCGTGCGCGGCGCGGTCCACCCATCCGACGCCTGGCCTGCGGTCGCCAGTGGCGCCATCGTCATGAGCGCCACCACCGTCACCAACGCCGCGACATATCGCTTACTCATCGAAGCCTCCCGAGACCCTCGAAAAATCCACATGTTTCCATGATTCTCAAACGATAGGCTGGTCCGCGTAATTCTGCAACCGCCGCGAGGCGATGACGACGACCCGAAGAGGCTGCCCGTCGGGCAGGAGATCGTAATACCGGCCGACGTGGTGCAACTGGCCCTCGTAGAAGTCGCCGGCGTGTGACGCTTCGCAGGTCCTGAATCGCTGCAGACGAACGCGAAGGCCGCAGCGCAGCCGAGAACCAGCAAGTCGACGAGGTCTATGACATATACTGGCGCACCGCTTGAGTTCGAGGAGGTTTCCGGTGGCCGGGTTGGATACAGAGCTGCCTCGGCCAGCATGGTCGAGGAGCTCGGCGTCACATCTGGGTGGGTGTCGGATTGCTGTAGGGCGCGGCACGATTGCCGGCAAGTAGGTGGGGCGTGCCGATGGGTTTCCGCAGGACGGTCACCAAATGCGAAAAGTCCTTTATATCTTCAGCGATCTGACTGACAGCGACGTCGAGTGGTTGGCCAGCGCGGGCAGGCGTAAGGTCTTCACGAAAGACGAAGTCCTGATTGAAGAGGGCCGCCCTCTCAGTGATGTCTTCGTGTTGCTCACGGGGGAACTGTCCGTCGTGAAGCGGGCGCTCCCGGATAGTCCTGTGGCGACGCTCCATGAGGGCGAGATCGTCGGTGAATTGTCATTTCTGGATTCCCGGCCGCCGTCCGCGACCGTCGTCGCCAACTCGAATTCGGTGACGCTTGCGATCTCCCGCGACGAGCTTCGGGTGAAGCTGTCGAGCGACCCGTCGTTCGCCGCGCATTTCTACCGAGCCCTGGGAGTATTTCTCGCAACGCGCCTGCGACACACGATCGAATCGATGGGGTATGCGGAAAGCGCGTCCCGGACGGAAGGAGAGATGTCGCCAGACGAAATCGATCCCGACCTGATGGATTCGATGTCACTGGCGGCTCGCCGGTTCGAGGTGCTCGTGGAGCGTTTCTCGTCGTAATGGTCAGAACGCGAGGTGTGAGGTGAGTTCCCGAAGAGGACCAGAGATCTTCCGGAAGAAGGCGTTGGAGAAGCTCTCCTCTCCGGAGCAGCTGGATCAGTTGACCCAGATCGTCAACCGGCAGAGCTGGATCCCGCTGCTCACGATCGCCGGCCTCATCCTGGTGGCGCTGATCTGGAGCCTGGTCGGTCGGGTCCCCATCACGGTTCAGGGAAACGGCTTGCTCGTGTATCCGCGGCAGGTCGTATCTCTCCAGGTCCCGGCGTCCGGAGAGATCGTGGCGCTAGACGTCACCGTCGGGGACTACATACGTCGCGGGCAGGTAATGGGAACGATCAATCAGCCCGTGCTGGAACAAGCGCTTCGGCAGGAAGGGGATCGGCTCCAGGAGCTGCAGCGGCGCAACCTTCAGGTCGTGCCGCTCAGGGACCAGCGTGCGGATCTCGAACGCGGATCCATGCAGCGGGAACGCCAACTGCTCAGCCAACGCATCGGAATCACCAGATCGGCGGCCGAGAGCGCCAAGCAGCAGTCGGATCTCTATCTGGTCGAACAACGGCTGAGCCTGGAGCAATTGCTACGAGCCAAGCAGTCGATGGACGAGACGCTCCGCGAGCGCTATGAGGGCTACCAGCAGTTGCGCGACGAAGGTCTGGTCTCCGACGAAGCCGTGCTCCAGGCGCGACAGGCCTATGAGGACAACCAGCAGCAGACGGCGGAACTGCAGCTTCGAACGCATGAGCTCGATCTGTCGAGCTTGGAAGCGGAGGAACGCTATCAGGAGCGGGCCGACCGCGTCGCAGGACTCGAAGCCGATCTCCGCGCGCTGAATATCCGGGCCGCCGAAATCGATCAGCAGCAGCTGGAAACCGATTCCAGCACAGAGCTTGAAATGCAGGAAGTGCGGGGTGCGATTGAGCGGTACGAGGAAGAACTCGAAACCAAGAGCCAGATCGTCAGCGAGTACAACGGGCGCCTTCTGGAAGTGACCGCGGCCGCGGGTCAGATCGTGAGCTTAGGCCAGCGGTTCGGGTCGATGGAGACCGAGGACCCTCAGGGACGCCTGGCCATGGCGGCCTACTTCGAGGTCAGCACTGGCAAGCAGGTGCAACCCGGCATGCAAGTTCGGATTGCACCCGACACGGTGGAGCGGGAACGGTTCGGCAGCATGATGGCGACCGTCACCTCGGTTTCTCCCTTTCCGGTCACCACGGACGCCATCACCAACGTTGTCGGCAACGCCGATGTCGCTCAAATGCTGGCGGCCGGGGGCATCAAGATCGAAGTCTTCTGCGAACTTCTGCTGGACGCGGACACACCGACAGGGTACGGGTGGACCTCTGGACAAGGTCCCGAAGACCCCATAACCGCCGGCACGACGGCGCAGGTCCGCGCAACGGTCGAGTCCCGCCGGCCCATCTCGCTCATCATCCCGATACTCAGGCGCTGGAGTGGAACTTAGACTGCCCGTCAACTTCCGGAGACGGGAAGCGGAACGCTTCCGCGCGAAGACGCCGACGACACTGCAGCTCGAAGCCGTCGAATGTGGAGCCGCCGCCCTGTCCATGGTCCTGGCCTACTATGGCCGGATCGTGCCACTGGCCACACTCCGCCAGGACTGTGGGGTGTCGCGTGACGGGAGCAAGGCGTCCAACGTATTGAAAGCCGCGCGGCGCTACGGCATGGTCGCGAAAGGGTTCAGCACGACCGTCGAGAGCCTCACCACGTTCGAGCAGCCGCTCATCGTCTTCTGGAACTTCAACCACTTCGTCGTCGTCGAGGGGTTTGGCGACGGCGTCGTGTTCATCAACGACCCGGCCGTCGGCCACCGGGCAATCGACGACAGCGAGTTCGAAACCAGCTTCTCCGGTGTCGTTCTGGTGATGGAACCCGGGCCGGAATTCGAACGAGGAGGTCGGCGCCCCAGCGTGGTGGCGGCGCTCCGAGACCGGCTCGTCGGCTCTCATGAAGCCCTCGGCTACTGCGTCCTGGCGGGATTTCTGCTCATCATCCCGGGCCTGGTGCTTCCGGCCTTCAGCCAGATCTTTCTTGACGAGGTCTTCGTTGCCCAACGGACAGACTGGCTCCGTCCGATGCTCGTGGCGATGGGGTGGGCCGTCGTGCTGCAGGGCGTGCTGAAGTTCATGCAGCTACGTCAGCTCCGCCGAATGATGATCGCGCTGTCGGTTCGGATGTCGGGACGTTTCATGTGGCACCTGCTCAACCTGCCGGCGATGTTCTATGCCCAGCGCTTTCCGGGTGAGGTGGCCGACCGGAGTCGGCTGAACGACAAGCTTGCCGAAGTCGTCTCGGGGCAGCTGGCGGAAGCCGTGATCGGCGTGGTCATGATGATCTTCTACGCCAGCCTGATGTTCTACTACGACGCCGTGCTCACGGTGATCGGCATCGTCTTCGCAGCGACGAACATCCTGGTCCTCCGTTGGGTCTCCGGTCAGCGCGTCGAGGCCAACATGCGCGTGCTCCAGGAGTACGGCAAGGTCCAGGGCTCGGCAGTAGCCGGCCTGCAAAGCATAGAAACGATCAAGTCCTCCGGGCTGGAAGACAGCTTCTTCTCCCGGTGGTCGGGCTACTACGCCAAGGCCACCAACGCCAGCCAGCAACTTCAGCTGTCGAATCAATCGCTCTCGGTCTTGCCGGCCTTTCTGAATTCACTGTCGGGCGTCGTGCTGATCATCGTCGGGGGGGTTCGAGTCATCGATGGCAACCTCACCATCGGGATGCTCGTGGCCATACAGAGTCTGATGATGAGTTTCAGAGCGCCGCTGAACATGTTGATGGGCCTGGGTGGAACGCTGCAGGAAATCGGTGGTGATCTCAACCGCGTGAACGACGTCCTGCACTACCCCGTCGAGCCGGAGGTGGCCGACCGCGAGCTCGTCGATGATCACCAGGAACCGGTGGTGCGATTGAAGGGATACGTCGAGGTTCGCAACGTGACGTTCGGATACAGCCCGCTCGAGCCTCCGTTGCTCGACGATTTCAGCGTCAGCATCCGTCCGGGGCAGCGGGTGGCGCTGGTCGGAGGCAGCGGCTCCGGGAAGACCACGATCACCAAGCTGATCAGCGGGGAGTACACCCCGTGGAAAGGCGAGGTGTGTTTCGACGACATCACCCGGCAAGAAGTTCCGCGGCCGGTTCTCGTCAACTCGTTCGCCACCGTCACACAGGAGATCTTTCTCTTCGGGGGAACGATTCGGGACAACCTGACGCTGTGGGACCCGACCGTGCCGAAGGACAGCCTGGTGCGGGCCGCTGAGGACGCCGCGATCCATGAAACGATTCTGGCCCTGCCGGGAGGCTACGACTCGGTCCTGCTCGAGGGAGGAGGCAACCTGTCGGGCGGTCAGCGGCAACGCCTCGAGATCGCCCGCGCGCTGGTCAACAGCCCGTCCGTCCTGGTCCTCGACGAGGCAACCAGCGCGCTGGACTCCGAAACCGAGAGCGTCGTGATGGAGCGACTGCGAATGCGCGGGTGTGCGGCGATCATCGTGGCCCACCGGCTGAGCACCATCCGTGACTGCGACGAGATCATCGTCCTCGAAAAGGGAAGAGTGGTCGAACGGGGAACCCACGACGAACTCTGGGCCAAGGAAGGACAGTATGCTGCGCTCATCCGTACCGCGAACAACTAGAGCCGCTGGAGTGTCCGCTGGATAGGACCGGAATCGGCTCGGCGGCGCCAGGATCGACCGTCACGGTTCGAGGGCACCACCCGCTCGTGCTCGATGACCTGGCGAAGGTGTGGGTCGTCAGGTCTGGCGCCGCTGCCGTGTTCAGCACGCGACTCGAATCGGGCGTTCCGGTCGGAAACCGCCGTTTCCTGTTCCAGGTCGGCATCGGTGAACTGCTGTTTGCGGTCTCGCAACCCACGGCGCAAAGCGGGCTGATTGCCCTTGCCGTCGATGACCTCTCGCTGAGCGAACTGCCAATCGACGACCTCATCCGATTCGACCTGACGAAGGCTCGGTCACGCTTGACGGCGGTCGAGGGCTGGGCGGCGCGCCTGTGCAGCCTCCTCGGCCGTGCCAGTGCGTCCGCCAGCGACGAACAGCTGCCCGAGCACGGGTCGCTTGAGCTCATCGAAGGCCACGTGGCTCGACCCAAGGCAGGCCGCATCAGCTGGATTCGCGTGGATGACGGTGAGGCCGTCCTGGCCGACCAGCCCGAACGACGCGTTCAGCCATCGCGCGAGTACATACCGCTGAGCAGCCAGATCGGGCTTCGGTCGCAATCCGCCATCAGGTTGACTGTCGCCACCGGGGACGATCTGTCCAGTGGCCCGGTCGTGGCGGAAGGGCTCGGGGCACTCCACCGACTCATCCGAGAGCATCTCGAGCAAGCCGACATCGAGGAGCGAAATGACGAAGTCAACCGTTTCAAGCAACGCAGGGTCGCCCAGGAACGTCTGACGCGATCGGCGATGGATGGTGTGGCCGCCGTTCTGAAGCAACGCGGCACCGTCCCGCATCGTGACACTCCGATTCTCACGGCGGCCACGCTGGTCGGTGCAGCGCTTGGCGTGGAAATCCACCCTCCAGCGAAGTCCGAGAACCTCGACCGCGTCAAGAATCCGCTCGACGGCATCGCGCGAGCGTCGCAGCTCCGCCACCGGCGGGTCCTGCTGCGCGGGGAGTGGTGGTCCGACGATTGTGGACCGCTGGTCGGGTATCTGGAGGACGGGCACCGGCCGGTCGCGCTGTTGCCAGGAAAGCGGCCGGGGTACGAGATCGTCGATCCCGAGACGCTCCACCGGACGCCCGTCACCGGAGAGACCGTTCAACGCCTGGCTCCAGAGGCCGTGATGCTGTACCGGCCTTTGCCCGCCGGCCGGCTCAAGCCCTGGCAGCTCGTCGGGTTCTCGTTGCGGGGCCGTGGCCCCGATATCGCCTTCCTGCTGGGTCTGTCGCTGATCGTGACGCTCATCGGCATGCTGACGCCGATGGCGACCGCGCTGGTCATGGACACGGCCATCCCCGACTCGGATCGCAGGTTGTTGCTCGAACTGGGTCTGGGGCTGGCCGCCGCGAGCTTCGGGGTGGGATTGCTGTCACTGGCGCAGAGCATCGTCGCGATTCGCCTGTCGACCGCAGCCGATTCCGCCACGCAAACGGCTGTCTGGGACCGCCTGCTCGGCCTCAAAGCATCCTTCTTCAAGCGGTTCTCGAGTGGAGATCTGCTCTCCCGAGTGTCGGCCGTGGGCGAGATCAATCAGCAGCTCAACGGGACGACGCTCGGCACGATGCTCGCCAGTCTCATGGCTGCCCTGAATCTGGGCCTGCTGCTCTACTACAGTAGCCGGCTCGCGCTGATCGCTGTCGGCCTGGCCATCGTCACGGCGATCGTGACGGTTGTTGGCGGGTACACGGTCCGACGTTTCAATCTGAGCCTGATGGAACTGGAGGGCCACTTCTTCGGTCTCGTCGTGCAGATGATTCGATCGGCCAACAAGATCCGCATCGCCGGAGCCCAGGAACGGGCCTTTGCGCTGTGGGCGAGGAAGTACGCCGAGCAGATGACCCTGGTTCGAAAGTCGCAGATGGCGGAGGACTACGTCGTCGTGGCGAACCAGGCGCTCCCGGCGATCAGCACCATGTTGTTGTTCTGGTTCGGAGTCCAGTTGCTGAATGGCACCGGTGGTGAGCAGTTGAGCATCGGCATGTTCTTGGCTTTCAACGCCGCGCTCGGAACATTCGTGGCCGGTACGGCGGCACTGAGCAATTCCGTCGTGGATGCCATGGACGTGATGGCCAAGAGCCGAAGGATCCGTCCGATCCTCGACGAAGAAGCCGAAATCGGCTCGGCGAAAGCGGATCCGGGACGGCTCCAGGGCGGCGTGGCGCTGTCGAATGTCTGTTTTCGGTACTCCGCCGACGGCCCGATGATTCTCGACGGCCTCAGCATTCATGTCGATCCCGGCGAGTTCGTCGCACTTGCCGGACCGTCGGGCAGCGGCAAGTCGACGATCTTCCGGTTGCTCCTGGGGTTCGAGACCCCTGAATCCGGTGTCGTCACTTTTGACCAGCAGGCGCTCTCAGGGCTTGACCCGACCGGCGTGCGCCGGCAGATGGGCGTCGTCCTGCAGTCCGGGGTGCTCAACAGCGGCTCGATTCTCGACAACATCGGTGTCGGGGGCGTGATCACCATGGACGAAGCGTGGGAGGCGGCCGAAGACTCGGCGCTGGCCGATGACATCCGCGCGATGCCCATGGGGATGCACACGATGGTGAGCGAAGGTGGCGGCAACCTATCGGGCGGACAGCGCCAACGCCTGCTGATCGCGAGAACGCTCGTCCTGCGACCGCGCATCCTTCTGATGGACGAGGCGACGAGCGCGCTGGACAATCGGACCCAGGAGGTCGTCAGCAAGAGCCTGGAGCGACGCAAGGTCACGCGCCTGGTGATCGCCCACCGGTTGAGCACGATTCGGAGCGCTGACCGGATCTACGTCATGGACCATGGACGAGTCGCCCAGGCAGGGAGCTTCGAGCAACTGGTCGAGCAAGAAGGCGTGTTCCGGTCGCTGATGGCCCGGCAGCAGACCTAGAGGCGGCCTGGTGCCGGCGGATCCGCACTCGCCATTGGCCGAGGCTGGCGATATACTGCCGCCCGAAACCCTGGATGAGCCGCAGCGCGTAGGGGAATGAAGCACAACGCCTCGCCCGCGAATGGGACACCGCGCACCCGCGTGAGCCGAGGCTCCGCATTCAACCCCCTGCCGGACAGCGGTAGGATCAGCGATCGAATTACCAAAATGTCTCCATGACTAAACGCGAGGCGCTATCCGCCGTCCCCTTTGTTAGCAGCCTCGGTGAAGACGCCCTCACCGTGCTGGAATCCCACATGCGTCTTCGCACGTTCCGACGGGGGCAGCCAATCTTCTGCCAAGGAGATCCTGGTGACTCTCTGTTCCTTGTCGCGAGCGGCCGCATTAAGCTGTTTATCGAGAATGCAGATGGCGAGCAACTGACCATTCTATTTTGTGGCCCTGGGAGCTGCTTCGGAGAAATGGCTGTATTGGATGGCAAAACTCGTTCTGCCAGTGCGGAAGCGTTAGAGCCAACCGAGGCTTGGGTTGTTACGCGGAACGCCTTTCTCGACCTGATGCGACGTGATCCAGATATTCCTATCGAAGTGATATCATTTCTCTGTTCCAAGCTGCGCACAGATCTTGCGCGCATGGAAGAGTTTATCTTCCTCGATACTTACAACAGAGTCGGGCGCCAACTCGTGCGAATGGCCACCAAGAACGCCTCCGGCGACTATGTGGTGCTGATCACCCAGGAGGAACTCGGCCGATTTGTTGGAAATACTCGCGAGCAGGTCAACCGTGTGCTTTCCGATCTCTCTTCCATCGGTCACATCTCGATTGGCCGCGGTCACCTCAAAATCAACCGCCTAGAGGCCATGAGACGGATATTTGGTGAGAGCGACGCTTAACCATAACGTGGTAGTCGTGGAGCTCTGGACTATGCTCGAGGTCTACTAGAACGTTACGGTCGAGCCTTGTGTCGATGGAGCGGAACCCCATTCAATCAGTGTAATGAAGCTCCCCAGATGCGTGTCCAACTGATCGTCCATCAGCGCTGCTGTGTCGTTCTGCAGCGACGTCATCGTCTTCGCTCCTTTTCGCTCCTTGCTGTTATCGGCTAAAAAATATAGAGGCGACGGTAGAAGTAAGGAGAACAGTAAAGAGCGAAATCCGATTCCACTGTCTATCGTCCGAGTTGCTAGGAGAACCTAGAACCTTTTTCAGTAGATCCTTCCCGCCAATCAACCAAACCAGCACAATTCCCCAACTCACCAGCGCCCCTAACATCCGTATCGCAGTCCAAACCTCCTGTTCATATTCGACCGCCACAGCCTCCCGCCACATTAAGGCTCCAAAAAATAACATCACGCCAGCTAATTTAACTGTTCTTACCGTATACATTTTGTTCATAATGGATCGCCTTTCACATGTTGAAATGACCGCGCCTCATCCGCATTCGATAGTGTCAGTCGCGGCTGATTCAGGCGCATTGGAGAAGTCTCACTGCGCGGTTCTAGCTAGTGAAAGTGCCGTCACTCCAAATGCCAGTGGTGCTTCCCGCAGTCCAAATAGCCACAACACGGCCTGTGGTGGTGGCGGTGATTCGATTTGACCGACGATTCTGGATCGGTGCCGTGACCCCGTAATTCCTGATGTGCGGCCCTCCACTCACTTCGTCCAACTGCTCCTCGGTCATCGCTGCTACGTCATTCTGTTTGGTCGTCAGGGTCTGTGCTCCTCGCGGCTCGTGATTTAGGTAGAAAGCGTTAGCAGTGGATGCTGTCATGAAGTCCGAATCCTGGGCCATGTTCTAGGTAGGTGATGCGGCCGGAGTCGGTGTATCCACTGGCTCTACTGTGGAGCGTTCCGTTTGACCGACGCCTCATCCGTTTGACTGCCGAGACCACTTGGACATTCTTCAGTTTGTATCCGCCGGCCACTGCATCTAATTGCTGCTCGGTCATCGCTACTGCATCGGTCTGCTTGGTTGCCATCGTCTGTGCTCCTTGCAAAGGTCGAATGCGGCTCATCCGCAGTTGATGATGGCAGTGTAGAGTCCGGTGACGAACCTCACCATGACGCACCACACAGAGCCTCTGTGAAATTGATCACAGAGTGCCGACAACGCCTCGCTCGAGAGTGGGACGCCGCGCACCCGCAGTAACGTCACCGCAGGACCTCACGGTACGTACGGAGTACGCCGGTGCGTCTGGCACAGGCGCTGGAGCGGATGGAAGCGGCAACCGAGACCGTCGTCGACGCGGATGAACAACCGCACCTGGCGGCGGTGCAGTGACTGGCGCGCCGTGTCAGGCACGGGACTCTTGGCGACCCGTTTCTTTTCGTAACGGTTTTGACCAGCCCGCGGTAGGATCGGGGTCTGCAGACGGGGACCATTGTGAATGGAGCAAACCATGGATGACCGGCGTGAAGAAGCCATCCGACGCTTGAAGGCTAAACGCGGGGTCAGGCAGCACTTCGCCACCTATGCAGTCGTCAATGGTTTTCTCGTGGTGATCTGGGCCATCACTGGCGGGGGTGACTTCTGGCCTGTGTGGCCTATGGCTGGTTGGGGCTTAGGATTGGCGTTGCACGGGTGGGGCGTTTACGGGCAGCGGCCCATCGCCGAAGCGGAGATCCAGCGCGAGATGGAGAAGGACGGCGTCACTGAACCCACCGGAGCAGTAGCCTCACCGCGTTAACTTCTCAGTCTGAGTTTCGCGAGTGGGACGCCGCGCACCCGCGTGAGCCATCTGGCCTCTGCGTTTCAACAGCCGTCGCCGGCCGCATCACTGCCGAAGGCCATCCAAAAACTCCGACGCCGGCGGGACCGCTCGCTGGAGCGATTTTACGTCGCTGGACTAACCCTCGGGCAGCGCGAAGACGAAGAGAGTATTCCCCCGCGAGGGACGATGGTGAGGATTCAGCCGAGCGAGGGCACTGGTGTTGAGCGAGTAGCCGGTGCTGACCGCTACATACTGCCGTCCATCGACCGCATAGGTCACCGGAAAGCCGGTCACCGGTGAGCCGATGTTGATTTCCCACAAGACCTCACCGGTCTCGTGGTCGAGTGCCTTGAAACGACCGTTGGAGTCGCCGCCAAAGACCAATCCGCCGCCGGTGGCGACGAGCGACATCGTGAACGCTTCCTGGGAGTGGGTCCACACGGTCTCGCCCGTTTCCGCGGATATTGCCTGGATCGTACCGAGCATCGCTTCGCCGGGTGTGATCTCGGTGCGCACCGTGAGGTCATACCAAGTGCCGTTGTCCGACGCCATCACCCGCCCGCACGTGTGGCGGAGCGGCATGTACATCAGGTTCGTCTCTGGGCTGTAGGCACCTGCCTCCCAGTCCTTACCGCCTTGCCAGATGGGGCACGTCATCACTTCCTGGCCCGCGGCGGTGAACACCACCTCGGAGTTGACGGCGACAACACCGGTCGCGCCGTCAATGCTGGCAATGACGTTCTGGCTGACGGTCGGCTTCGCCCAGAGGAATTCTCCGGTCTCGCGGTCGAGCGTATAGACGATGCCAGTCTTACCCGGAATGCCCGTTACCACACGACGCCGCTCGCCCGGTTGAAGGCGCGGGTTGATCCATTCGACGGCATCGGAGGCGGGCGCCACGACCGTGTCGACCAACAGCCGCTCGAACGGATGGTCGAGATCCCAGTGGTCATTCAAGTGTTGGTAGTGCCAGACGATCTCGCCCGTATTGACGTCGAGCGCGAGCGTCGAGTTGTGGTACAGGTGTGTGTTCTCGACTCCGCCGACCCAGAACTTCGGAGCCGGCGAGGTGACCGATGTTCCGATGTAGATCAGGCCGAGCTCCGGGTCGTAGCTCGGCACCATCCACGCCCCGACGTGGCGTCGCTCCTCATCGGGTACATCGCCCCATGTTTCATCGCCTGGCTCCCCAGGCCGAGGAATCGTGCGGCGTCGCCACAGCTCCTCGCCGGTCCGCGCATCGTGGGCGGTGATGACGCAGGCATCGGGGCCCGCCTCGGGCATACACCCGCGCCCCGAGATGATCTTGCCGTCCGCGATGATCGGTCCTGACGACTGGTGCGCCGGGTGTGTGCGGTAGTCGAGAATCTCGGTTTCCCATCGGAGAGAACCCGTGGAGATGTCAAGAGCGAACACATGTGTGTCGCCACTCGTGTCGATGATCGTGTCGCCGAAGATCGCGATATTGCGGTTGATCTGACTGAGCGCCCGGCCGAGGCGGTCCGTCAGATCAACCGGTAGGGTTCGCTGATACTCCCACCGCAGATCACCCGTGACGGCATCGATCGCCTGGATACGGTCGCTCGGGTTTGGCATGTACATGACGCCGTCGTAGACGAGAGGCGTGCCCTGATTGCTGCCGTCTGAAATCCCGCGCGACCAGACCATTTGCAGGTCCGAGACATTGCTCCGGTCGATCCGGTCGAGCGGGCTGTAGCCCCAGCCGTCCAGCGTCCGGCGCCACATTAGCCAGTCGTTCGCCTTGGGACTCTGGAGCATCGCGTCGGTGACGGCGATAACGTCGGACTGAGCGTGGAGGCTTTCCGCGGACACGCCAAGAAACGAAAGCAGGACGGCACTTGATAGTGCGAGCAGTCGTGATGGCATATGGTCCAGTCTAACGCCGCCGGCGAGTCCAGTGGCTACAGCGATGCCAGGACCGTGGCTTCCCGCTCAAGGCGCACCAGTCGGTCCGGGCTTTGATCTGAGGGGACGGTTGGATGCGATCAGGGCAGCTGGAGCACCTCGACGCTGACCCCGTCGGGGTCCTGGTAGAAGGCGACCTTCACAAACTCGTTCACAGCGAAGGGCTCGACGAGGGTCGGGGCCCCGGCCGCCTTGAAGGCGGCGTCGGCCTCATCGATGTCCTCGATGCCCCAGGCGATGTTGCGCAGCGCCCGTTCGCTGCTCGGTGCGAGCGTTTCGCCGCCGCTGTCAGCCGCCAGCAGCCAGACCCCGTCGTAGCGGAGTCCGTCAATCTGCCCCTTCAGCTTCTCGCGCGCTCCGCCGAGCATTTCTTCGTACCAGGTTAGCGTCGCGGCCGGATCGGGCACACGCAGGTGGACGTGGTGAAAGTCCGGCCACTCCGGGTCCTCGACCAGCTCGACCTTGACGCCGAACGGATCCTCGATGAATGCCAGTTTGAAAAGCCCTGGAGCGTCTCGCGGCCCCGAGAGGACCTTCGCCCCCGAGCCTTCGAGCGCCGCCATTGTCGCGTCGAGGTTGGGTACCGACAGCCCCCAGTGGTCGAGGACACTCCCGACGCTGGGCTGGAGCGTGTCGGCCGGCTGGAACGCGATGAGGGTGTCACCGATCGTCACGTGGGTTGCCGGCGTCGGCGTCTTCACGGCGCCCAGATGTTCGACATACCAGGCCACGGCCGCCTCGGGATCGACGGCCGCGATGTGGATGTTGTGGTAGCCGGTGATCCGCACCGCCGCGTCGCCGACGGTCATGCCCGCCACGACGGCGAGCGCCAAGGTGTAACCAGCCAGGGTGCGTGTGCTCTTCATCTTCGCGGTGCTCCTGATGTGAGGGTGTTACCGTCGGATTATAGCGCCCGCGTGCGATATGCTGCCCGCCTGGAGGCGCTACATGAAACGACAGCGACAGATTCAACCCGCCATGCTCGCGGTGGCGGCGGTCCTATTCGGCGCCGGTCTCGCGGTCGTGACCGAAGGGCGTTCGAGCACATCCCTGGTCCAGGATCTCTCCCGGGTCGAGTTCGCCCTCACCCAGCTGAGCGACACGGTGCACTTCGTGGAACCGCGGCCCGGTCTCGCCGGCAACCTCGTGGTCTCCACCGGTGACGATGGCATCCTCCTCGTCGACAGCGACATGATGCCGCTCACCGACCGGATCAAGGCGGCGGTCGCGGAGATTCAGTCGGGGGCCATCGACTTCATGGTCAACACCCACTATCACTACGACCACGCAGGCGGGAACGCCGGCTTCGGGCTGGGGTCGGTGATCATGGCGCACGAGAGCATCCGCCGGCGCCTGATGGAGGGGCGCGAGGCGGGGGCGAGGTTTCGAGACACGCCAACGCCCCTCGAGGCGCTGCCGGTCGTCACGTTCGAGGATGGGGTCACGCTGCACTGGAACGGCGAGCGCGTCGATGTGATCCATACGCCGAATCCGTCCCACACTGATGGGGACACGGTCATCTTCTTTCGCGACTCGAACGTCATCCACACCGGGGATCAGTATGTGAACCTCGGCGGGTTCCCCTACATAGACCGCGACGTCGGCGGCAGCGCGCTCGGCCTCCGCGACAACATCGCCGACGTGCTCACGATGATCGACGACGAGACGAGAGTCATCCCGGGGCACGGACCGCTGGCGACCAAGGCTGATCTCGAGAGCTACCACGACGAGGTGGCCGTCTCGATCGCCCACATCGAAGACGCCAAGCGGTCGGGACAGACGCTCGAGGAGATCCAGAGCGCGGGTTTGCCGGAGCGCTTCGCCGAGTTCACCGGCTTCCAGCCCGAATCGGCCTGGATCCAGTATGTCTTCGCCAGCCTCGACGATTGAGGTTCCGATGGGTGGAGGCCCCCAGAAGTCGAGACGTGACTTCCTTTGTTCGGAGCGTCGAGCGGGCGCAGATCAACCTGGTGCTGAATTGGTTCGAGGAACTCCAAGCGCGGGTGCCGCTGAACTAATGCCTCTCGAACCGGGCACCACCCTCGGCCCCTATCAGGTCACCGCCAAGATCGGCGAAGGTGGCAGGGGTGAGGTCTACCAAAAGCCTGGTGTATCTCGGCAGATGGGCGACGGAGACGCCCTCATAGGAATGGTCGTCGTCGAGAACTGGTTTGAGGAACTCAGGGATCAGGTCCCCGTTCCGTAGCCCACCGCCGTGCCCGCGCATGGGATGCCGCGCACCCGCGTGAGCTGTAATTCCTCACATTGAACCGCCTGCCAGCCAGCAGTAGGATGGGGTCCGACATCACATCACCGTGAGCCGAGAGACCCGCATGACGCACGCCGTCCGGTTCGTCGCCGTCGTCGCGGTGCTGACCACGCTCGCCGTCGGTGCGCCGGTGCAGGCGCAGACGCCGGAGATTGATGCGCTGCGGGAAGGAGATCGGCGAATAACGGTGCCGTCTCCGAGCGGGTAAGATGGAGATCCCACTTGTATCGGAGGCGGGGCGACCCTGCTGTTGTTGTCGATTTCGTTCTTGTTGTGGATTGCTGCTATCGTTCTTCTCGGTAATTCTGTCATTCGCAATCTGGTAACCCAATCGGTTCTCCGGATAACGGTCCGGACCCCATCGCTCTAGTGAAAGGTGTCTGATGAAATTGAACGCTCTGGTTGTCGCCCTTGCTGCCTTCTGCATGGCCAGCCTGCCCTCGTGCGCCTCTGCCCAGCAGGATCAGCCCCAGTACTCTCTCTGGCAAGATGTTCACCTCAATCCAGGAAAAGCAGTTGAGTTCGAGCAAGTAAGGGCAGACAGAAATGCCAGGATGACTGAAGCGAATGTCACTTTTGGCAGGACGGTCTTCGCTAATGACAGCGGTATTTATAGATTAACAATTCCATTGTCGAACATGGCTGCTCTGGACGAGATGCGAACCCAGGAGAGTGCCCTGAGCGCAGGAAACCCAACCCTGGCAAGAGAAGTTATCCACCACATCGAGACGTCCATACAGCAACCGAGACCTGAATTGAGCTACACACCGGATACACGAAGGGTTCCGGAGGCCGAGGTCGGGTTCTACCGGGGATTTACCTTCTACTTGAAGTTTGGCACAACCAATGAAGCTGCCGACATCATGCAGCAGATTCGAGCGTTGTACGAAGAGAATAGCGTCGAGAATGGGTTCGCGGTGTTCTCTAAGGTTACGGGTAGTGGGCCTGATTTCAGCGTGTTCTTTCGAGCAAGAGATGCCGCCGACTTCTACACCGAGAATCCGCGAGTATTTGAGCGGCTTGGGGCCTCCCTAAGGCCCCTCGTGACGCAACTGAATGCATTGTCTCATCGAACAGATAGTTTTAATTCAACCAGGAGAGAGGACCTCGATTACCAACCCTCAAATTAGTCGTCAACAGGCGCACGTAGGTAACAGCGTGGCACGCGCCCCCTCCGGCGCGGTCCTGTCGCGCTCGCCCTGGAAACTCCGGCTGTCCGATTGGGCTGTGCGACATTGGCGGTCTGATCGCCTCTCGGCTAATGGATTTGTCCTGGAATCTACAGGACGTGGGGGGGTACCCTTCAAATGGATGTCTTGGTGTTCTTAGTGGCTTGCCAAGCATCAAATGGGACCTGTCGTCCCAGATAAGGAGACGTGATGCGGAGATTGACTTATGGGTTGGTGTTCGTGATGGCCATTGTAGCCATGGGGCCGGTGATCGATGCCCAGGAACCGGCGCCGTTCGTCGCAGTGCGTGATTGTCAGATCAACCAGGGCGAAAGATCCGCATTTAGAGAGGCACAACGGACATTGGTTGAATACATCGTCGCCAATCCAATCGAAGCTCCTGGTAGCCTTGTTGGCACATTCCTTGGGGCGGTGAACAACCGTCGCCTCTATAGGTTTGTCCAGGGGTTTGAGAATCTTGGGGAATGGGACGAGTGGAACCGCCTGAACCGTCAGGCGAGACGCACCGATCCCCAGCGTCAAGCGGTTTACCGCGAGATGTTCTCTTACCTGAATTCGTGCGATTGGAATTTCACCAGACGCATTGTCAATCAATGACGGCGAACGGTGGCCCATCGACGCCACCCCTGAGCAAGAACGCTGAGTGGTGCTGACTTTCACTGATGTTCTTGAGGAGCATGGTGGCATGAATAGGATCGATGCCTCAATACAAGAAGTTGAGCATGTGAAAACCAACCCGCCAATAGGTTGCCCGGAAGCTACATGTTAGCCCTCATAAGGAGAAGGAGTCGAGATGCCAGCTACCACGTTCGTAGCTCCGATTTTGCCTGGGAGGACTGAGGCTTGGAAACAAGCTGCCCAAGAGATAACCGACTCTCGTAAGAGTGAGCACGAGGAGTCACGGCGCCGTATGGGCGTTACCAGGGAGATCGCGAGCCTTCAGTTAACACCCGAAGGTGACTACGTGGTCGTCTGCCTGGAGGCGGATGATCCGGACGAAATCATCTCAAGAATCTTGACCTCTGATGCCCCGTTTGACCGCTGGTTTGCGGAGACGGTCCTCAAAGGGGTGCATGGCATTGGCGGGGCGCAAGAACCGCCCCCGCCGAATCAGGTATTTCTGGATTGGAAGGCGTAACTGGTAAATTACTACACGATTCCGCATTTTCTTGTCTGGCTGTTATTCGGGCGATTCACGAGAATCGGCTGGGTCACTTTCGTGGTTCTTTCCATTATCTACGTCGGGGTCTATATCGTCTGAGCGCCCGAGAGTGGGACGAGGCGCACCCGCGTGAGCCGTAAGCCTCACAGTGAACCGCCTGCCAGCAGTAGGATCGGGTCCGACATCCGATCGTCGTGACCAGAGAGACCCGCATGACGCCCGCCACCCGGTTCGTTGCCTCCGTCGCCGTCCTGACCGCGCTAGCACTGTGTGTGCCGGTGCAGGCGCAGACGCCGGAGATCGATGCGCTGCGGGTGCGTGCAGAGGCAGGGGACGCTGAGGCGCAAGACGACCTCGGGATCATGTACGCCAACGGGCGAGGCGTCCCGGAGGACGATGCCGAAGCAGTGCGGTGGTTTCGGCTCGCAGCCGACCAGGGAGTCGGCACCGCGCAGTCCAACCTCGGGGTCATGTACCACACCGGCGATGGCGTCACGCAGGACTACATCGAGGCGGTGCGGTGGTACCGCCTGGCGGCGGACCAGGGATACGCCAGAGCGCAGTCCAACCTCGGGCTCATGTACGACTCCGGTATAGGCGTCCCGGAGGACGATGCCGAGGCGGTGCGGTGGTATCGGCTGGCGGCGGACCAGGGTTTCGCCAGAGCGCAGTACAGCCTCGGATTCATGTACGACAACGGGCGAGGCGTCCCGCAGGACGACGCCGAGGCGGTGCGGTGGTATCGGCTGGCGGCGGACCAGGGAATCGCCAGAGCGCAGTCCAACCTCGGGTTGCTCTACGAAAACGGCGAAGGCGTCCCGCAGGACTATGTGCAAGCGCACATGTGGACCAACCTCGCCGTCGCTCAGTCTTCTGGCGAGGACCGGGACCGGCGGGAGAGGAACCGCGACATCATCACCGCCAAGATGACCGCCGAACAGGTCGTCGAGGCCCAACGCCTCGCTCGCGAGTGGGCCGCCGCGCACCCGCAGTAGACATAACCTCTCAGATTGAACCTCCTACCCGCCAGCGGTAGGATCGTCTTCTACATCACATCGTCGTGCGCGGAGAGCAGAGGCAGCGAGTACCGAGTAATGAGGAGCTTGTAATGGGACAGGACTTGTCGTTTCGTGGACGCTGTCGCGTGGCTGTCATTGTCGCTGTAGGGGTCGCCGTTGCCGTGCCGGTTGCGGGCCAGAACCCGGCTGCGGGGTCGCAGGCGTCGAGTAGTTCGACGGCGTCTCGCACCGTTGACGGTCGTCCGGACCTCGGGGGCGTCTGGTTCTTCGGTACGTTGACGCCCCTCCAGCGCCCCGACCGCCTGGGCGACCGAACGCACCTCACGGACGAAGAGATCGCGGCGATTGAAGACAGGGCCGCGAATCGGCCGCAGTTCTTCGGACTCTTCGCGCACACCCCGCGCTACGCTTTCGACAGGCGGACGTCACTCATCGTGGATCCCGCCAACGGGAAGGTGCCCGCGCGGACGCCTGCGGGAGAGGCGCGACAGGCCGAGCGCGACGCGGCGCGCCGAGCAGCCACCGACCCCGAGGACCTGCCCCCGTACGAGCGGTGCATCCAAGGGTTCAACGCAGGTCCTCCGATCATCCCGGGTGGGTACAACCAGCACGTCCAGCTGTTCCAGACGCGCGACCACTTCGTGATCCACACCGAGATGGTGCACGACTCCCGGATCGTCCCACTGGATGGACGTCCGCATCCGCCGTCCGACGTCCGCCAGTGGAACGGCAACTCGCGGGCGCGATGGGAAGGGGAGACGCTCGTGGTCACGTCCACGAACTTCAGGAGCGAGGGGACAGGGACCTTGATGCTCGACGGCAACCGGGCCAGGACCGGCGTCGGCTGGTCGCCGGACGAGAACCTGACGCTCGTCGAGCGCTTCACGCTCGTGGACCGCGACACGCTGAGCTACGAGTGGACCATCACCGATCCGACGGTCTGGACGACGCCTTGGACCGTGTCCGTTCCCATGACGCGGACCGACCTGCCTCTGTATGAGTACGCCTGCCACGAAGGCAACCACGACATGGCCAACATTCTGACCGCCGAGCGGAGTCTCGAGGCAGAGGCGGCCGCGAGCAGCACCCGGGGGAATCCACGCTGAGGCCAGCGGGGTCGACTGACCCGATACCACTCACGCAGTATCGGAAGCAGCGTGGGGATAGCATGACGTAGCGATCCTCGTGTCCTCTTCCATGCTCGATGCGCAGGACCATCCGCTGACTGTCGATGGCGGACGGGTGAGCCGCACGGCCGCGGAGAATGCGGTGGTGCCCGCGCACCCGCGTGACTAACCCCCGTCCCCGTTGAACCGCCAGTTTTGCATCGCGATGCAAAAGTCAGGAGCTTTCACCCATCGTTGAGTTCGGTGGTGCGTCCCCGGTCCGGTCGATGTAGGTCTGCACGATGGGCTCGTGCCACTTGGCCACCTCACGCTCTTCCGTGTCACAAAGGTGGCCGTCGAGCCAGTGCTCCCTGGTCTCTTAGACATCTGGACTCCCCTACTCGGCCGGTCTATAGCACCCCGGCGTCGCGCATGACCGGCTCGGCCTTCTCGCGGATCTCGACGGCGAGCTCATACGGATCGACCTGCTGATACAGAAAGAGCTCGACCGATAGAGCGCCCGTGTAGCCCTTGTCGGCGAGCGTTTGCAGCACCCGCGACACCGGCGCGATGCCATCGCCTGGGATGGCGCGGGTCCGGCCGGTCAGCAGTTCCCGCGGGATGTCTGGCACGTCCTGGAAGTGGACGTGGGCGATTTCGCCCGGCCGGATCAAGTCCAGGTCCTCAAGCCCGCTCAGCCCGGACAGGAAGTGGTAGAAGTCGAGCATCGGCGACACGTTGCCGGCGGCGCGTGTCATGCGAAGCGTCGTGGTCAAGGTCGAGATGAACGTCGAGTTGCGGATGAACTCGATCATCATTATGAGATCGAACTCCCGCGCCACGTCGCCCGCCATCCGCATGTTCTCGATTCCGCGGTCGTAGTCGTCCTCGGTGAACTCGCCGTTCGTCCCCGTGGACGCGTAGACCCGTTCGAGTCCGAGCTCCGCGAACATCTCGCAGCGCGCTCTCAGAGTGTCGAGGGCCGTGTCGTGATCGGGATTCGGCTCCCAGAGTCGGCCCACGCCGACCGAGCCCGAAACCGGCGTCAGGCCGTTGTCAGTCAGCACCCGTCGGGCGGCCGCCAGCGAGTCGGTTGTCAGGAAATCGTCGACCAATCCGGCGTTGAGCTCGACATGCCGGATGCCGGCCCGGGCCCACCCTTCCAGCGAGCCCCGATACCCAGCGCCGGACGAGGTGTTCTGGTGCATGGCCAACGTCATCCGGCCCTGGGCCGACGACACGCCGCGCAGTGCGGCGAGAGCGAGGGGTGTCAGGAGCATGGTTCGTCTGGACAACAATGGGACCTCCTCGTTGAGCGGCATAAGCGTCGGCGGCATTCTACCCGTTGTGCGCCCCCGCATTGCACCCCCCTGCCAGCCGCGGTGCGATCGGCATTAGATCATTCCTTCCAGGAGATAGAACCATGCGATCTGCGTTCTTAGTGATGACGGTTATTCTGACCCTTGGTGTAGGTATTCCCGCTGCCCAGAGTGCTGAAGAGTCCGCCGTAACCAGCCGCCTTGACGAAGCCTACGCCGCTCTCAACAGGGGTGATGTCGAAGGCTATCTGCTGAATTATCACGAAGATGCCGTGTACGCCATCGCAGACAATGTCTTCATCGGCCGAGCTGACATCGCCACGTTTGAGAGTTCGTCATTTGCGAATGGGCTGCAGATTGAATATACGCACCATGCGACCCGTCTTCTGTCTCCAACGACAGCCATTTCTCATGGCAGCCAAGTGATGACGAGTGCGACACCGCCGGTTGAGGGGCAGGCGGTCCACACGTGGGTCAAAGTCGGCAGCGACTGGGTCGTTGCCGCCCTCCAGGTCGCATGGGCTCCGCCTCGACAGTAGCCCGACGGCTGTCGACTAGACACGGAAACCCTGCGTCCGACAACCCCGGGGTAGTTGGCGTCAGCGGTTGCGTCGACATCCAGTTCTGCTACTCGGCGCGAACGTATGACGAGGTGGTGCAGTCGAGGATGGTTTCGGACATTGGCTTGGCTCACGCACCTGCGTGAGCCGCAAGCCTTACTAGCCTTCATCCACTGTTGACTTCGGTTGACGACCGCGACGCCCTCGCCAGACGCATAACACCCGAGCAGATCGCCGAAGCCCAGCGCCTCGCTCGCGAGTGGGACGCCGCGCATCCGCGTGAGCCGTAACCCCCGTATTGAACCGCCTGCCAGCCAGCGGTAGGATCGGCGTCTACAGCACATCGCCGAAGGGAATGTGGAGGAGTCATGCAAGGCAAGATCCGAGTGTGTTGTTTGATATTTGTGGTTGGTGCCGTCGGGTATTCGTCCTACCAGGTGGCATGGGCGTCAGGCGGAGAGCATCGAGAGTTTCAACTCGGGGACTTTGCTCTGGAAACTGGCATCACGCTTCCACAAGCAAGGCTTATTTATGTGACACATGGGACGCTGAATGCCTCGAAGTCGAATGCTGTGTTGCTGCCGTCGTGGTACGGTGGGGATCATCACGGTTATGACTTCCTGATCGGTCCGGGCAAAGCGCTTGATCCATCGCGCTACTTTATTATTGCGACGGATCAGTTCTCCAATGGTCTATCGTCATCCCCTAGCAATACCGCGCTCCCATTTGCTGGTCCAGATTTTCCACAGATCGCCATCCGCGACAACGTCGCGGCGACCCATCGGTTGGTTACCGAGTTGTTCGGGATCGAACGGTTAGTAGCCGTTGTCGGCTTTTCAATGGGAGCCCAGCAGGCACTACAGTGGGCTGTGAGTCATCCTGACATGATGGAGGCCGTGGTTGCCTACTGCGGTAATGCCAAGGAATACCCATTCGGTATTGCGCGACTGGAAGGGGCGAAGGCCGCGATCATGGCGGATGCGGGGTGGAACAACGGTTACTACGAGACTCCGCCGGAAATAGGTCTCAAGGCGTTTGCTAGGCATTGGGCCGCGTGGGGGAGTTCGCAGGAGTGGTGGCGTCGGGAACTGTTTCGCCTATCAGGTGCCGAAAGTGTCGAGGCGTGGATCGAAAATTCTGAACAGGACTGGTCTCAGGACGCCAACGATCTGCTCGCGCAGGCAACCACATGGCAGACACACAATGTTGGCGACACAGCGGAGTTCTCAGGCGATCTGGAGGCTGCGCTGCGGTCGATAGAAGCCCGCGTCCTGATGATGCCTTCGGAAACTGATCTGTACTTTCCACCGGAGGACGCGATTTACGAAAGTCAATTCATACCCGATGTCGAACTCCTCCAGATTCCAACGGTTTGGGGGCATAGTGCCGGGCTCGGAATCAACCCCGAAGATGTGACGTTCTTGAACAACGCGATCAGGCGTTTTCTCGCCCTGCCTTGACACGCCACACAGATGTGTTACCGGACGGCGGTGCGGTGACTGGCGTGCCGTGTCCGGCACGGGACTCTTGGCGACCCGTTACTTTTTGTAACGGTTTCGACCAGCCAGCGGTAGGATGGGGTCAGACCCCGCTGTTGCGGATGCCGTTAGCTGTTGAACCGAACCTCGAAGGGGACTAAGCGCCCTAGGCATTTCGTCCGAACCGCGAATTGTGTGGCCGCTGACCTGGGAAACATTGACATGCAAACGGACCATTTCAAACTCGGCAATTTCTCGACTCAATCCGGAGCGGTGCTTCAAGATGCTTGCCTCTGTTATGAAACCCACGGCGAATTAAATGCAGGTAAATCCAATGCCATTGTGTATCCCACCTGGTATACGGGGACCCATGAAGACAATCGTGGTGCCATTGGGATTGGGAAGGCACTGGACCCCGAGCGTTACTTCATCATCGTGCCTGACATGTTCTGTAATGGATTTTCTTCGTCTCCGAGTAATACGAAGCCTCCCCAAGACCGTGGTCGATTCCCTTCGATTACTCCATACGACAATGTGATCGCTCAGCACCGCTTGTGTAGCGAGCACTTTGGGATTGAACAGCTGCAATTGGTGGTTGGGTTCTCAATGAGCGCACAACAAGCTTTTCATTGGGCGGCACTCTTTCCAGAGATGGTGAAGGCGATTGCTCCCATCTGCGGAACGTCGAAGACATCACCACATAATTTATTATTTCTCGAAGGAATCAAACGTGCGCTCACTGCCGATGCATCTTGGGCCAATGGAGACTACGTCGATCCTCCCGAGAATGGACTTCGAGCATTTACGACCGCGTATGCCTCGTGGGCATTTTCGCAGACTTTTTATCGAGAAGGGTTGCACCTCACGATAGGAGGACAGGACTTTGATTCCATGACGGATTTCTTGGAGTTTTTCCATGGTCTCTTTGCCAGGCACGATGCGAACAACCTGCTTGGAATGCTCAAGACATGGCAACTCGCAGACGTAAGTAATCATGCGAAATTCGGCGGTGACTGGCGTGCTGCGCTTTCGTCCATCACCTGTCCAGCCATTGTCCTCCCGTCGAGAACGGACCTCTACTTTCCGCCCGAAGACAATGAGGTCGAGGTGGCGATGATGCCCAGTGCAGAATTGCGGATTATTCCGTCCGTCTACGGACATGCGGCGGGGTTTCCAGGGTTGAGCACCGCCGAAGATGACGAGTTCATTGATGACGCGCTCCGCGAACTTCTTTCGCAGTCATAGCCAGGCGAGATGCTTTGCACCCGCTACAAATTCCTACCCCGCGATGGTCGACGTATGACGCGGTCGCGCTCGGGCTCGACCCTGAACAGGCTACGGACCGACCCGCATCGATCCAGGAGCCGGCCTACTCGTCTCCGATCTGGTACACGCCGTGAGCGAGTCGGGGTCGCCATCATCGTCGGATGGCGCTCAAGCTGTTTGGGTCGAGGCGCTTCACTGCGGCCATGGACACCGGTTCAACCAACCGGTGCAGGCGCTTCACAGGCAGGGGGCTAAGGCCTGGTTATGACACAGTCTTTGGCACAGTTTTCAGAGTCGTGGCTTTCGGACACCACGGCTAACGACGATAGCAGTTTTTAGAGCCCCCCCGACACACCTCGACAGGCAGACTGGCGCCCCTCAGCCTCCTGTCACTGCCGATCTCAGGCGTGTGGCACTTTGTGGCACGTTTCGCGTCACAGCCACACTCTCCTGACCTCTCCTGCACATTTTCGTGCGTAAAGACGCGTTGTGATCTCTCCTGCCCCTTGGTTTCACCTGACTGGGGGTCAGGGGGTCGCTGGTTCAAATCCAGTCATCCCGACCATATTTCATAGGGTTGTATGACAGGTTCCTCCCCCAAGAGGAGCCTGTTTTTGTGTTTAAGGTAACGCATAGGTAACAGCGTGACACCTGCTTGGCCCCCGCTGTGCCAATGTCGCGGACCCGCGCAACACCCCCCGGGTAGGGTCCTGTTGAATTCGCCCTGGAATCTTCGGCTGTCCGATTGGGCTGTGCGACGTGGGCGGCCTGACCGCCTCTCGGCTGCTGGACTCGTCAGCGGACCTGGTGTGTTGGTCGCCAAGTTGCAGTGCTCCCTTGTATCATGTTCAAATAATGAAATGTCTTCTCAGGTGAACAGTAAGTAATGGCCTCTTCAATTGTCACCCTCTCCGTCATAGATGCGTGGAAGGAGGGGGCCACTGTGGACGCCATCAAAGCCGTCCAGGCCAAGATTGAGGCGGTGGCCCAGTCGCTCGACGGCGTGATTCTCCTCAGGTTCGGTAACGACGAGGCGAACCGGAGGAACTCGGTGAGCGAGGTCTACAAAGACGCCGACGCGTTCAAAGCATTCATCAATGAAGGCTTAAAGGAAGGCGGCCCCCTGCACGAGCTTTTTGCACTCGTCGACCAGGTTCCAGGGACAGTCCTCTTCCAGGGACCACAGGCGGAACTGGACAAGCTCGCCGACCTAGCCGAAACGTTCAAGGCCACGCAGTTCGTCGTGGAGCCCTCCAGCCCGTTTTAGTCACATCTTTTTGATTCGAGGGGCCAAACGCTGCTTCGGCGCGTCGGGCCTCGTCCAGTTGATGTCTCGGTTGCTCCCGCGCTCGCGAGTGGGACGCCGCGCACCCGCGTGAGCCGTAAGCTCTCACATTGAAGCCCCTGCCCGCCAGCGGTAGGATTGGCGTCTGCAGTCACATTGTCGGTGTGGTGGAAGACGAGCATGGCTGGTCGCAACGTGTCTGTCAGTGCCGGAACTAGAATGAGCGAAAACGCGACCCGTTAGAATTCGCCTAACCTATTGGAGCTGAAACCAAAGGAGGAGGAACAATGTCCACTTTGACTCAGGAGGACCGGGATCAAATCCAGACCATTGTCGAGGAGACCTGGGTGAAGGCTTCCCTCAGTTCGGACTGGGATACGGTGACGGCGCTCTGCACAGAGGACATCGACTACATGCCGGCTGACATTCCCTGGGTCCACGGCAGAAATGAACTGAAGGGCTTCCTCGAAGACTTTCCGCAGCTTGTCGCGTTCTCGCAGACCTTGGTGAAGGCGACAGGCGATTCATCGCTTTGCGCGTTGCACGGCACGATGGCCATCTCGTTCGTTGTGGATGGGCAGAAGTTGACGGGGGTTGGCAAAGTGCTCGCGACCGCCACCAAGCAAGACGGGAAATGGCTGTTCTCGGCGGTTTGCTTCAACTGGGATGCTCCACCGGCGCAGTAGACCACCTCGCCCGCGAGTGGGAGGACCCAAGATGAAAGTGATGCGTCTTTCGCCTCTACTCTTGTTGGCAATGGTGGCGTGCACGATCAACGAAGGTGTAGGCGAAGCGGACAGATGGAAGCCTTTCCCAGGGGCATTGGCTGACACGGAGAGCCGTGACCTAACCTCTGAGGTCACTGGACGAACTTATCGGATCTCTGTTGCGCTGCCTCAGGACTACGCGACGTCAAACAAAACCTACCCCGTTCTCTATGCTGTGGACGCGAACACTCAGTTCGGCACTGTGGTTGAGGCTGCTCGCCTTTTGCATCTGGAGGAGGCTGTTCCTGAACTGATCATCGTAGGGATTGGATATCCTGTCGGCTGGTTGACCAACGGCGATGGCTGGCGTCTTGTCGATCTGACACCAACCGTAGATTCAAGCAAAGGCGGCGGAGGAGAGGCGCCGGGGTTCCTCGAATTCATGCGTCGCGAGCTGATCCCGCTCGTTGAGGCGGAGTTCCGTGCTCGTCCGAAAGGCCGAGCACTCTATGGTCACTCCCTTGGTGGACTCTACGCACTTTATGCTTTGTTCGCAGGGGAAGGAACATTTGAGCGCTATATTGCCGGCAGTCCCTCCTTCGGCTGGGACGACCGTGTGATATTCCGACAGGAGGCCGTCTACGCTGAAAGCCATGACTTTCTCTCGGCCCGTTTATTCCTTTCGTCTGGGTCCCTGGAGGATTCCGAGGAATGGGGGGAAAGTGTTGCAGAGGTGGAAAAATTCGTCACGAAACTAGCGACCCGAAGCTATCGTGAACTCCGAGTGGCAACTGCGTATTTTAGTGATGAAACCCACATGTCTGTGATTCCGGCGACAGTCAGCAGGGGGCTGCGGGCTGTTTACGAGGGGTTCGTCTTGTTAGAGCACGACTAGGTTGGTGTGGAAGCTGTAGTTCACTACAAACCATTGATCTGTGGGACGCCGCGCACCCGCGGCGCTAGACGCCTTCGAGATGTTTACCGTGCTGATGTTCGCGCTCGCAATGCTGGTCCTGATCCTTATTCCAGACCTCTCCTGCACATTTTCGTGCGTAAAGACGCGTTGTGATCTCTCCTGCTCCCTTTCTCTACTGTCTTCCTAGGTGTTGGAGGGCTCAGAATGGGAGCCAGCCCTTATTGTAAAAGCCAGCGTGTATACGGTACCCATGAGAACCACACCGAGCCAAGTTGGGACGTCACCGACCAGCCGCCTAAGACTCACAATTACGACCACAAACACGACGAGGACGACCGGCCTGCCGAGTTCTGTCAGCTTCCAGGCCCAGGCGAACCGGTTTGACATCTGGTAGTGAGAGTCGCGAGAAATCTCCCAGGACAGGCTTGTCTCGCTGTTCAGACCTTCGCGTGCCGAGCAAATCGCCGCTCCGATTGTATCGTGACTTGCCCTTCGCTCCTCGGAACTCTTGGTCGTCAATACCCCCCAAAACGCTCACGGAGTCTCGGAGCGAGCATCGCGATACCGACACCGCTGTAGAGCGTGATCAGAGGGAAGATATACGTCAAGAAGCGGCCGTCCCAATCCACGTGCGTCAAACCCGTCACAGCCGTGTGCACGCCTATCACCGCCAGCGACAGTACTGTAAAGGAATGGTGGCGAGTCGCCCAGAGGCCGACTACAGCCAATCCATATAAGGGTGGGAAGATCAGCAGAATGACCAAGTTGTGACGGAAGGAATAGAAGGGGCGCGTGTGCGCGAAGTAAACGCCGACTCGCTGGAGAAAAAGGCGCGCACAAGATACTGGCCAATCCGAACAGTACCCGATCGCGGATCGGACGCCATCATCGATGTCTCCGGCCGGGGGCATCTGCATTTCATATGGATCCGGTGAATCAACATCACCCCAGACTACGGTTCCCTCGACCAACCACTGCACCGGATCTTCCGTCGAGAATACCGATCTGACCGGTGATGCGACGAACAACAAGGATCCAATCATTACCGCAACAGTGGCGAGCCCCTTCCAGATCAGACTCCTCTCGCGGAGGATCGCGAAGGCCAAGAACGTCCCGAAGATGGCGGTGATGAATATGCCACTAGGTCGAAGGGATGCCGTGAACACCACGGTCGCGGCCGCAGGGCCCGCCCAACGGCGGTCGATTGCCAGTGTGCGGTAAGTCAGGTACACAGACAGAACGAGTCCAGACGTGTAGAGGGAGTCAGTCAGGATCGCGAACGTGAATCGCGCCAGGTCGACATTGACCGCGTACAGGGAAGCAGCCGCGATGCCTGCGGTTTCGCCGGCGACGCGGCGTCCGAGATCGTAGAGGGCCGCCACACATAGCGCTGATACCAAGACCTGGGCGACAATGACTCCCGTCCCACCTGCGCCCAGCACCTGGGCAAGAGCGACGAATACGATGTAGCCGAGGTAGGCCCCCTGACGGCCAACAAGCGGGTCCCCATTGACTAACCGCTCGGCTCCGTCCAGGTATCTTGCTGTATCTCCTCCGTGGTGAACCCCTCGCACGAAGAACATGAAGAGACACGCCACCGCGAACAGGAAGAACGGCAGACGGTTTCCGCGCGCCAATGTGCGCAGGCGTCGCGTCAAGAGCGCCAGCGCCGCCACGACCGATCGCCAAACTGCGGTTCTTTGCACTGAAGGGCTCATACCTAGCCGTGAATGCTACACACGTTGTTCATTCGGGAGTCTCTGGAAACAATGGGGGTTGTGACGCCAACCCAACGTTTCTGGAGGATCTTCCGAATGAGAGCGCATCGTAACACCAAGAGCACCCCGCAGATGCGGCGATTTACGTCCGAATGAACAAGAGCATACTATGGGACGCTGCGCACCCGCGTGAGCCGTAAGCCTCGTCCCCATTGAACCCAGACTATCGCTGGTGTCGATCCTTATCGCACCAGCCCCCAACCGGACTCGTCTGCGACCTCAAGCGCCGCAGGGGCACACGGGCACACACCCTCTGAACCGCATCTTAGGACTCGACTTGTCAAGTCTCATCATTTAATAGGGTATTACGGCAGGTTCCTCCCCTCAGAGGAGCCTGTTTTTGTGTACGGGCTAACGCAGGGCTAACAAACAAACACGCCCTAGCCCCCTGCTTCGTCTCTGTCGAATGTCGCGGACACGCGCAACACCCCCAGGGGCGCGGTCCTGTCGTGAGCGCCCTGGAATCTCCGGCTGTCCGATTGGACCGTGCGACGTGGACGGCCTGACCGCCTCTCGGCTGCTGGAATCGTCAGCGGACCTGCACGACGTGCGGGACGGTCTCGGTCACGCCAACATCACAACGACCTCACGGTACGTACGGAGTACGCCGGTGCGACTGGCACAGGCGCTGGAGCGGATGGAGGCGGCAACCGAAACCCTCGTCGACGCGGATGACCAGCCGCATCTGGCTGCGGTGCGTTGACCGGCACGCCGTGTCAGGCACGGGACTCTTGGAGTCTAGCAGATTGGGATATGTGCACTGACCGGAACTGGAGGTCGTCCTCGATGGTTATGATGCGTGTGACAATCATGTGCCTCTCGGCGCGCCGATGTGTGGCTTGATCACTCACTGTTCTTTGTAGACCGGGCCGTCGACCGTGCGATGCGACAGGTACTGCCACCTGCCTCCACGGTTTGCATACACCCGTTGGTACCACACGGTGAACTCTGTGCGCCCTGGGACCGCGTTCTTGAAGCGCCCGACGTACCGTCCGTAGGTGATCACGACATCGCCGTGCACCTCCGCCCGCACCGAATCGATCACACGCGAGGCATAGGGAGCCCTGGCGACTGTCGCCATCCACGCTCCGCGGTTATCGACGCGAAGGGGTGGCCCACCCGTGGTCCATCCATCGCCGTGTGTAAAAGTAAAGGTCTCTGCCGACGCAGCATCCACGAAGGCAACGTCACCTCTCACGACCGCGGACTCGACCTCGCGCTCGAACGCTATTACTGCGTCCGCCACGTCCCCCACTGTCTGCGTGTTCGCGGCCGGCCGAACCACTGAGACGGCGAGGACGGCCGCACACAGCAGGAGGCACGACGGGACTGGCGACGACCCATGCATCATTCGATCCTCAAGGTTTCATGCTCGGTATGACCACGCATTGTCCGAGTCTAGCAGATTGGGATATGTGCACTGAACGGTGCCGTCTCCGAGCGGGTAAGATGCAGATCCCACTTGTATCGGAGGTGGGGCGACCCTGCTGTTGTTGCCGATTCCATTCTTGTTGTGGATTTCTGCTATCGTTCTTCCCGGTACTTCGGTCATTCGCAGTCTGGTAACCCAATCGATTCTCCGGATAACGGTCCGGACCCCATCGTTCTCGTGAGAGGTGTCTGATGAAATTGAACGCTCTGGTTGTCGCCCTTGCTGCCTTCTGCATGGTCAGCCTGCCCTCGTGCGCCTCTGCTCAGCAGGACCAACCCCAGTTCTTTCTCTGGCAACAAGTCCACATCAACCCAGGCAAGGCAGTTGAGTACGAACAAGTAAGGGCAGACAGAAATGCGGGGATGGCAGAGGCCAATGTTGCTTTTGGTAGGAAGGTCTTCGCCTGGGACGGGGGTATCTACACACTAGAAATTCCATTGTCGAACATGGCTGACCTGGACAGGATGCGAACCCAGGAGGCTGCCATGAGCGCAGGAGACTCCACGCTGGCCAGAGAAGTCATTCACCACATCGACACTTCCATACAACAGCAGCGACCCGAATTGAGCTTCACGCCAAACACACCAAGGGTCCCTGAGGCCGAGATAGGATTCTATCGAGGGATTACTTTCAACCTGAAGTTCGGCACTGCCAATGAAGCTTCCGAAATCTTCCAGCAGATTCGAGCTCTGTACGAAGAGAACAATGTCGAGAATGAGTTCGCAGTGCTCTCCAAGGTCACCGGTAGTGGGCCTGATTTCAGCGTCTTCTTTCCCGCCAGGGATGCCGTCGACTTCTATACTCAAAATTCACTAATTTTTGAGCGACTTGGGTCCTCTCTCAGACCTCTCGTAACGCAATTGAATTCCTTGTCTCATCGAACAGATAGTTTTAATTCGACCAGGAGAGAGGACCTCGATTACCAACCCCCGAATTAGTCGTCAACAGGCGCACGTAGGTAACAGCGTGGCACGCGCCTTCCCCCGGGGCGCGATCCGGTCGCGCTCGCCCTGGAATCTCCGGCTGTCCGATTGGGCTGTGCGACGTGGGCGGCCTGACCGCCTGCCGGGGTCTGGAATCGTCAGCGGACCTGCACGACGTGCGGGACTGTCTCGGTCACGCCAGCATCACGACGACCTCACGGTACGTACGGAGTACGCCGGTGCGTCTGGCACAGGCGCTGGAGCGGATGGAGGCGTCAACCGAGACCGTCGTTGACGCTGATGCCCCGCCGCTCCTCGCTGAGGTGCGTTGACTGGCGCGCCGTGTCCGGCACGGGACTCTTGGCGATCCGTTTCTTTCGTAACGGTTTCGACCAGCCAGCGGTAGGATGAATGACATGTCCCTGACTTCCGGCACTCGGCTGGGCATCTACGAGGTTACCGCCAAGATCGGCGAAGGCGGGATGGGCGAGGTCTATCAGGCCAGCGACACCACGCTGGACCGCGATGTGGCTCTGAAGGTCCTGCCCGAGGCGTTCACAGCTGATCCCGACCGGCTCGCTCGGTTCCAACGTGAAGCAAAAGTTCTGGCGTCGCTGAATCACCCGAATATCGGCGCAATTTACGGTCTGGAAGCGACCGGTGATACGCAGGCCTTGGTCCTCGAACTCATCGAGGGGCCGACCCTCGCGGATCGGATCGCTGAAGGTCCCATCCCAGTCGATGAGGCGATGACGATCGCCAAGCAGATCGCCGAGGCCCTTGAAGCCGCCCACGAGCAAGGGATCATCCACCGCGACCTAAAACCGGCCAACGTGAAGGTGCGGCCAGACGGCACGGTGAAGGTGCTGGACTTCGGGCTGGCGAAGGCAGCGACCCCAGAGGCGAGTGGGACGAGTGGGTCGGAGTCACCGACGATGTCGCTGACGGCGGCGACCCAGATGGGGATGATCATTGGCACGGCGGCGTATATGGCGCCGGAGCAAGCCAAGGGCAAGCCGGTCGATAAGCGGGCGGACATCTGGGCGTTCGGGGTCGTGTTGCTTGAGATGCTGACAGGGAGCCGGGTCTTCGCCGGTGAGACGGCGTCGGAAACGCTCGCAGCGGTAATGATGCGGGAACCAGATTGGAGCCAGTTGCCAGAAGGCTTGCCTGCAAAATTCGACAAGGCGGTCCGATGTTGTCTTGAGAAGGACCTCAAACAGCGAGTGCGTGATATCGGAGACGTACAACTTGCTCTGGACGGTGCTTTCGAGACGATTGCGCCTGGGCCTACGCAGGACACGCAGTCGACAGTATTCGCGAGCCGGCCACCTCTCCTACTCATGGCAGGGTTAGCTGCGGTGGTTGTTGGGGGTGGCGTATTTGCTGGACTTGGTTCCAGGCCTTCGCGTGATGACGGGGTTGTCCGGACTTCGATTGCGCTGCCGTTGGGTCACGCTCTTGTCGCCGGTCCTGACATTACACGCGACGGGCAACGTGTGGCCTTTGCTTCAACTGATGGGAGTGGACGCGCTCAGATCTACAGTCGGCGATTTGACGAGGCTGAGTTGAAGGCTTTGGATGGGACTGAAGGCGCAGAGCACATTTTCTTCTCACCAGACGGTCGCTGGGTCGCTTTCCATGCCAGAGGGGGGTTTTTTAAGACGAGAGTAGATGGTGGGGAGCCGGTTCGACTCGCGAATGCGTCGTCGTATGGAGGAGGGTACTGGCTGGAAGACGGCACGATTCTCTTTACGACGGCTTGGAACAGCGGACTGTACCGCATCGATGAGAATGGTGGCGAGTATGAACCATTCTTAATCCCGGACCGCGCCTCAAGCTACGCTTTCACCTGGCCCTCTGTTTTACCAGGTGGTCAAGAGATGTTGTTTAACCGGTGGGGGAGTTCGACGGCTCTGATACGGCTCGACTTAACCGAGATGACGGAATCGGTGGTGGTGCCTGGTCAATGGCGACGAAGTAGCTACGTTTCGTCGGGTCATATCGTGTTTGCGGGGGACGGCGGAGATGTTCTTGCACTCCCAAGCGGTCTAGATGCTGACCAAACCATGACCCCTGAGTTAGTTCTAGAGAATGTCCACGGCGGAGCCGGGGTTGGCTATGCAAGAATAGCAGTGTCTCAGAATGGCACATTAGTATACGCCCCGCTGGATGCATCAAAGAGGTCGCTGGCGGTCGTTGATTATTCAGGTCGTATAGAACCAGTTAATGCCGAATTAGGAAACTATGAGCAGTTGAGTTTGTCGCCAGATGGTCACCGTGTTGCGATCAACTCCAATTTCCAGCTTTTTGTTCATGATCTTGAACGGGGAGGCCGTGTGCCGCTGGTCCCGGAATTTGCGTTTACCCAATCCCCAGTCTGGAGTACGGACGGTACGCGAGTGAATTTTGCTTCCAATCACAACGGGACATGGAACTTGTACTCGAAGGCCGCCTCTGGGTCAGGCCCGGTTGAAGTCTTGCTTGAGAGCCGGTTTGACCAAATGCCTACGGGAGTGATCGCCGATGGCCGGCTCGTGTATCAGGAGATTCACGAAAGTTCAGGTGCGGACATTTGGGTTTTGCCAATCAGTGGAGACCCCGAACCCTGGCTCGTCACACCGGCTGAGGAAGGGTTAGCCCAGCCTTCTCCGTCTGGCGAGATCATGGCCTACATGACAAACGTTTCAGGTCGATTCGAAATTTCGATTCAGGACATCGACCGAGTATTCGATCCCCTTCGTATCTCGACGAACGGAGGCACAAGTCCGATGTGGTCGGCATCCGATGAGCGCCTCTATTTTCGACAGGGTCATCAGCTAATGGTGTCCGACATCAGCACTGAACCGGTAATGGCTGCTACTGTTCCTGACGTCGTTTTCGTCGGCGGCTGGGAATTGAGTCATCAGGGAGAGCCATTGTTTTCGAGTTATGGAGCCATGTCGGAGGATCGGTTCTTGATGGTTCGACATCCACCCGAGTCGGTGCCCACTCGCGTCAATGTGATCTTTAACTGGTTCCAGGAACTGCGGGAACGGGTTCCTGTCCCCTAGCTGGCTTTCGCCCGCGAGTGGGACGCCGCGCACCCGCGTGAGCCGTAAGCTCTCACATTGGACCGCCTACCAGCCAGCGGTAGGATGGGGTCCGACATCACATCCTCTTGAGCTAAGAGACCCGCATGACGCACGCCACCCGGTTCGCCGCCGTCGCCGTCCTGGTCGCGCTCGTGGCCAGCGCGCCGGTGCACGTGCAGACCCCGGACATCGACGCGCTACGGGCGCGGGCCGAGCAGGGGGATGGCGACGCGCAGTTTGCCCTCGGTCTCCTGTATGCCACCGGCGAAGGCGTTGCAGAGGATGAGGCCGAAGCATTTCGGTGGCTGGGGTTGGCGACCGAACAAGCGGACGCTCTGGAGGGCCTACGCGTGCGCGCCGAGCAGGGGAACGCCGACGCGCAGTACACCCTCGGGTTCATGTACGCCACCGGCGAAGTCGTTGAACAGGATGAGGCCGAAGCGCTCCGCTGGCTGCGGCTGGCGGCCGAGCAAGGGGACCGCCGTGGTCAGAACGGACTCGGGGTTATGCACATCACCGGCCTCGGCGTCCCCCAGGATGAAGCCGAAGCAGTGCGCTGGTTCCGACTGGCGGCTGAGCAGGGGTACGTCGGCGGGCAAAACAACCTCGGGGTCTCATACAGGCACGGCGTCGGTGTACCGCAGGACGATACGGAAGCGGTGCGCTGGTTCCGACTGGCGGCTGAGCAAGGGCACGCCGACGCGCAGTTCGAGCTCGCTGTCGGGTTCGCCGAAGGCCTCGGTGTTTCGCAGGACGACGTGCAGGCCTATCTGTGGTCCACCGTCGCTTACGTCACGTATCGGACCGGTGATGAGCGTGAGATGGCGGTCGAACATCGGACCGTCGTCGCTGAGCGAATGACGCCCGAGCAGGTGGCCGAAGGCCAACGCCTCGCCCGCGAGTGGAACTCCGCGCACCCGCGTGAGCCGTAAGCCTCACATTAAACTGCCTGCCAGCCAGCAGTAGAATCGGGGTCCGACATCACATCACCGTGAGTCGAGAGACCCGCATGACGCACGCCACCCGGATCGTCGCCGTCCTGACCGCGCTCGCACTGTGTGTGCCGGTGCAGGCGCAAACGCCGGAGATCGATGAGGCGCGGGCGCGGGCTGAGTCGGAGACAGGGGCGACGCTCGATGGTGGTCCGTTACGCCCGTGCCTGTCCTGACCACCTCAAGCACTCGCCAGAGTTCCGTCTTGAAGTTCCCACCCGCCGCCTAGCTGGTCGCGGGATGCCAGCGGCGCAGCAGCGCCGTCCCGGATATCAGAGAGTGACTTCGCCTCGCTGAACCAGCGCTCGATCGTACGCCGGCCAGTTTCCCACGCGGTATTTTGTTTTGTACTTGGGATGCACTCTCGACTTCACGTCGAGATCATGCTCCTTCGGCCGTCACGATGGCCAGGCCGCGACGAATCGTCGTTTCCGCGCACCAACGCCCCGACGGACAGGCCGGTACCATCGACGACGAGATAAAGAGGCCCCTGCACAGGGGCGCCACGGAGGCTCAAGCACCCCGCGAGCTACAGCAGCGTGTCGAGCTCCAGCTTGCCGCGGCTGTTCCCGAGCTGCTCGATCGGAACATCCATCCTGTCTGCGAGCGAGAGCAACAGGTTCGCGGCAGGATCGCCCTTGAACATCAGGTGACGGCCGCCGGGGACGAGGTCTTTTCCACCCACGAGCATCAGCGGCAGGTTCGTGTGATCGTGCGTGTTGCCTTCGCTCATTCCGGCGCCATACAGCATCACGGTGTGGTCGAACAGCGAGCCGTCGCCGTCCGGCGTGGAGCGCAGCTTTTCCAGATACGACGCAAACAGGCTCATGTGATACGTATTGAGCTTCGTGATCTTCTCAACCTGGCCCGGGATGTTCTGGTGGTGCGAGAGCGGATGGTGCGCTTCGTAGATGTCGATCTCGGGGTACGTCCGAGCGCTGAATTCGCGGCCCAGCATGAAGGTCGTCACGCGTGTCAGATCGCTCTGAAACGCCAGCGCCTGCAGGTCGAACATGAGCCCGGCATGCTCGTCGAACCTCTGCGGGATGCCATCGGGCTGCGAGACGACCGGCAGCTCGCGCCCGCTTTGCTCTGTGGCGCGCTGAATCCGGCGCTCGACGTCTCGAACTGAGTCCAGGTATTCGACGATCCGCTGGCGGTCGCCCTCGCCAAGGCCGCGCTGCAAGTCCGCAGCGGTGGCCGTGACCGAATCGAGGATACTGCGATCGGACTGGAGCCGTTCCCGGCGCACCGCGGGATCGGTCGTTCCACTGTCACCAAACAGTCGTTCGAAGACGACGCGGGGATCGTTTTCCATCGGGAGCAGCACCGTCGATGACCGCCACGAGATGGTGTTGCTCAGCGCGCAGCTATGCCCGTCGCAGGTACCGGTGTTATCGCGCGGATCGATCGAAACTTCGAGCGACGCCAGCTGCGTCTCCTTCCCGGTCTCCGCCGCGATGAGCTGATCGATCGACGGCCCGGCAGCCGAATCGCCGGTGCCCACCTTAATGCCGGTCAGGAACTCCGTAGAGGCGCCAGTATGCCCGAAACCACCGGCGCCATTGAGGCCCGACACGAGTAGCATCTGTTCCTGAAATGGCGCCATCGGCTGCAAGATGGGTGTCAGATCGAATGCGGCCCCGGTTGCTTTCGGCGTCCATGCTGCCATCGTCAGGCCGTTCGGGACGTACACGACACCGAAACGCTTCACCGGTTTCGCGGCGGTCTTTACCGTCGCAGTGAGCGCCGGAACCATGGCGTCCAGTAGAGGGAGCGCCATGGCGGTGCCGACGCCCCGCAGGAACGTACGTCGCGGCATCGAAAGCTTCGAGATATACATGACCGTGTTTCTCCTTTCGAGTTGCTCCTACCGAACAGCGCCGCCGGCCGAGGGCGTCGCTGCCGCCACTCTTGCCTCGTCGGTGGCCCGTACCGTCCGCATGCCGAATGGCGTGCTCGTCACGATGCCCGTGATGATGGACGACCACCGATAGTCGGCGGACGCTGCCTGTTGCTGGATCTTCCTGACCGTCGGCAAATCAAAGACTTCGAGCTCGCGCCCCAGCGCGTACGCCAAGAGCTTTTCAATGAACGTCTCCGCGAACGCTTCGCGGTGGCCGAGAATGAATGTCCGCAGTCCTCCCAGCCCTTCGAGCTCCCCGCCGGTCGGAAATGAGCCGCTCGCATCCACCGGGGCGCCGGCCTCGGTCACGCTCCGGAACGCGCCGATGCCGTCGAAGTGTTCGAGCGCGAACCCGAGGGGATCCATCTGCGAGTGACACGTTGCGCACACCGGGTTCTCCCGGTGCCGTTCGAGCCGCTCGCGCACAGACGCCGGCTGGCCTCCTTCACCCCTGTCTGGCAGACCGGGGACGTCAGGCGGCGGGGGCGGGGGCGGACTCCCCAGGATGTTCTCGAGCAGCCACTTGCCGCGCACGACCGGCGACGTGCGCGTCGGATAGGATGTGAGCGTCAGAATGCTGCCCTGCCCGAGCAACCCGCCACGGTCCATGTCTTCGGAAAACGTGACACGCCGGAACTGTTCGCCGTAGACGTGTGGGATCCCGTAGTGTCGTGCCAGCCGCCCGTTGATGAACGAATAGTCTGCCGTCAGCAGCTCGATCAGGCTCCGGTCCTCCCGCATGTTGGATTCGACGAACAGCTCGGTCTCACGCCGGAGCGAGCGGCGCAGCAACTCGTCGAACTCCGGGAACGCCCGGGTGTTCGGTGCGACGTTGGCGATGTTGCGCAGCTGCAACCACTGGCCGGCGAAGTTCTCCACGAGCGCGCTCGCCCGGGGGTCGGCCACCATCCGTTGCACTTGCTGCGCGAGCGTGACCGGTTCGTGCAACCGTTCGCGCGCGGCCAGATCAAGGAGCTCGTCGTCAGGAATGCTGCTCCAGAGGAAGAACGAGAGCCTCGACGCGAGCTCCAGATCGCTCAGCCGGTACGCCGTGCCCGCCCCGAGTACCTCCGGATCCTGTTCGATGCGGAACAGGAAGTTCGGATCGGTGAGGACCCGTTCGAGCGCCAGCTTGATGCCCGTGTCGAAGCTCTTGCCACGGCCCGCCTTGAAGAACCCGACGAGCGTATCCACCTCGGCGTCGGTGACGGGCCGGCGGTAGGCACGCCGCGCCACCTGCGACAGAATCTCTCGCGCGCAGGCGACCTCGTCGTTGGCGCCCTCCGGCCGGCAGGCGAACAGCCGTAGACGACTCGGCGTCTCCGACACGCCCGAGGTGTCATACGGACCGTCGATCTTTATGTTCTCGACCGCCGGATTGCCGTACGGGTTGTCCCAACTCAGGGTGTGCGAATTCACTGTCTCGGGTCGCTGACGGATACCTTCCGGCGCAGTCGTCCGCGATACGAACGACACGCCCACGACACGAGCGCCGGCCTCGACGGGTACCCGCACCCGCACGTTGTCGTCGTACGTCGTCACGTGTTCCGCCCACTCTGGCGATCCCGGAAGGTTGCCGGCAAAGCCAAGCGGCGCGGGGGTGCCCCTGTCCTCACCCCCGACGGTGAACAGGCCGACGCGCACGCCGTCGATGCGGATGTCGATCTGGTGCGGTTCGGCAGATCCCAGAATGTAGTCGTAGCCGTTCCGCCGAAGCCTCACCATGATCTCGTATGTGGCGTCCACGGGGAAGGTGTGACGAACCGCCAGGCCACCACGCGACCCGAACGGCAGCTCGTCACTTGCGTTGGTCCAATCCTCGTCGACCTCGTACGGAAAAGCCTGGTATGTGTGGCGCGACGTACCGCCGCTCGCAACCCCGACGGCGGCCCGGCTGATCTTCTTCGCAGCCGAGAGGTAACGCTCGATGAGCGTCGGCGACACGGACAACATGCTCGCCATGTTGTCGAAACCGTGGCGGTCGCTGTCGTCCGCCGGCAACAGCGAGGTGACGTCAACGTCGACCAGCAAGAGGTCGCGGATGGCGTTCTTGTACTCGGCGCGATTCAGCCGGTGAAAAGCGTCGACCCGCCCCGGATTGGGGTTCGCGGCCGCCGCCTGATCGATCTCCGTCTTCAGAAACGAGACAAGTGCCTGGGTCGCAGCAGCGTCGGGTCGCGGCCGGCCGGGCGGCGGCATCGCGTTGAGGCGCAGTTTCCGGATCACACGTTCCCAGACCTCGGGCTCAGCGCCCGCCTTGGCCACGTCCGCCGTATCGAGCGCCAGCCCGGCTGTGAGCGAGCGCTCGTTGTGACAGACCACGCAATACCGATCGAGCAGGGCGCGCTGGTCCTCTGCCGCCGCGGCGCTCTCAGCGGCGGTCGAGCCCGCCGCGCGAATGCGTCCACCGGGCAGCGGGCTCAACAGGCAACCGGCGGCCGTGACGACGACAAGGGATCTCTTCCAGACCATGGCTCTCCTCGTCATGATGAGGTCACTCCTTCGCACCGAGGCTGCGAAGGACGTCCGCGATCTTCGGCCCGTCGTCGACCATCTCCATGCCTTGCGCCACGACCACGGCGCCGGGGGCCGGCGGGAGCGGGCGCAGCGCCAGTGCCACCGGCGTGTCGCCGAACTGGTTCTTCACGTCCAAGTGAGCACCCTGCTCCGCCAGGAACCGGATGATGCCCTCGAAGCGTTTCTGCGCGGCCACGTGCATCGCGCTATTGCCCGACTGATCCGCACCGTTCACGTCCGCGCCAAGCTCGACCACCACCTTCACAGCCGCCAGCGCCCGCTGGTCAAGCACGCGCGGACTCGGTTGCCCGACGCCGCCTGTCTGGGCAGTCCTGAAATGCTGCTCCCCACGCGCGGCCACCGCAAGCGGTGGCGAACCGTCAGGCAGTCCAATCGACGTGTCGGCGCCTGCCGCGGCGAATGCACGCATGAACGCCGCTTCGCCGTCTCTGGCGGCCAGCATGAATGGCGTCGCGCCGATCAACTTCCGGTCGAAGGCGTAGTCGTCCAGCGACCGCCTCGCCTGGGTTGCGCGAGTCAGCCGAACATTCACGTCCGCGCCGTGCGCCATGAGCGACTCGGCCAGGTTCAGCTCGCCCCGCAGCACGGTCGCGTGCAGGGGCGCGTACCCACCGCCGGCGGCGTTCAGATCGGCTCCATGCTCGATGAGCAGCTGCGCGACCGCTGATTGGCCGCTGAGCGCCGCGACCGCCAGGGCGGTCGACCCGTCTGCGCCGGTGTCGTTCAAGTTGGCGCCAGCAGCCAGCAGGGATTCTGCTGACTCGACGTTGCCCTCCCGGGCAGCGAACAAGAACGGTGTGAACCCACCGTAGTCCACCCACGCGGTACCCCGAGCATCCCCGTTGTAGTCGGAGCAGCACAGCTGCACCAACCGCTTGGATGCTACGGTCTTCGCATGAAGGTCCGCGCCAGCGTCGATGAGCAGCTTGGCCGCCAGCGGTTGCCGCTCTGAAACTGCCCACATCAGCGCGGTTTGCCCCCGAGCTGCCTCCTTCGCGTTGACGTCAGCGCCGTGGGCGATCAGCAGGTTGATCGCCTCGAGGTTGCCCATGCGTGCCGCGATCATCAGCGGCGTTTCACCCGTGGGCGGCACGAGATTCGGCTTGGCGCCCGCCGTGAGCAATGCTTCAACGGTGGTTGTGCCGCGAACGCTCGCTGCGACCCACAGCGGCGTGACGCCCAGATCGTTGGTGGCATCCACGGCTGCGTGTGACCGGATCAGCAGCTGAATGAGCTCCACCCGACCCCGGTAGGCGGCCCAGTGAAGGGCCGTTGCCCCGTCGGCGGCACGCGCGTTCACATCCAGCCCCTGCTCCACCAGTGCGCGGACGGCCTCGACGTCCGATCGCTTCGCGGCGTCAATCAATCGAAGCTCCGCGCCGACCGCACCCAGGCTGACGGCCGACAGCACGATTGCGACGACGCTCACCACGCGTTTCGTGCGCATTGTCGTACCTCACTCGTGGCAGCAGCGCAGGAAAGGTCAGCTGTACCCTTAATTTCGCTACCGATACGCATAGCTAACAATGAAGGATCGCGCAATTCGGTGCCCGGTGGCAAGTCCTTGGCGGCGGAAGGCTCTGTCAAGCTGCCAAGGCCACAGCGGACAGCCTTCGATGGGTTCTGTCAACTTACCGACCGCGGCCCGCGCCTCGGGCAACGCGCGGATTACGGCCTGCGGGTCAGGCGGCGCATGTCACCCTGTCCCATTCGGTGAATGCCTGAGACCGGAGGAGACGATGGTGGGCGGCCCGGAGCAGATGGCGGCCGACCCGGAAGAGGTTCTGTGCGACGCCGTGCACCGACGCGAACCGTTGGAGCTGCCCGGCGGACTTGAAGCCGCGCATCTGCCGTTCGCGTTGTCGTGTCGGTTCGTGCGAGACCTCGGCTCGGTTGTTGGCGTACGGGTCCGTGAACTGGACGACCGAGGGCATCACCGTGCGGCAGGCGGCTCCATAGCTGGGCAGCTTGTCGGTGATCAACCGTCGCGGGGTACGGCCCTGCCTCTTCAACAACGTGCGGAAGAAGCGGATGGCCCCACTCGCACCTGGACCAGCTCTCCCCATTGCCATCGTTCAGGTGGGCCGGTGGACTGGGACCCTCGTCTCCAGCGAACCTAGACTGTCGACAGCACGGGTCGTGCTGCATGGCAGGACTGCGGCCACAGATGGCCGTGGTGCCGTGTGGCCATTTGTGGCCATTTTTCCGTTACGGGCGCATATCGGTGACTACGCAGGACACTTTTTGTCAGTAAAGACAGGCTGTGACCACGCCTGACCAGCGTTTCCACAAGACTGAAAATCCTGTGGAGCTTAGCTCCGTGCGGGTTCGATCTCCGCCCTCGGCACCATACTCGCGCACCCCGCGGGATCCCGCGGGGTGCGCCTCTGCTAGGATCGTCCTATCGCTCACACAGTGCGGGTGAGACCAAGACACCCGGACCTTCTTCAAGCGAGACTCATGCCCAACGACCTGAGAACAGCGTGCCTGTCCCTTCTGGTGCTTGGCGCCGCGGCCGGCGCCGGAGCCCAGGGTCGCGACATCCTGCCGGCGGCGCCGACGCCCACCGACGTCGCGCCGGGCAGCATCACCTGTGACGAGTGTCCGTATCCGTATCCGAGCAAGTATCTGGGCATCAGGGTCTACAGCCAGGACGTGCGCATCTCCTACATGGACATCGCGCCGCGTAGTGCCGCCAACGGACACACCGTGATGCTGATGCACGGGAACAACTTCGGCGGGTTCTACTTCGGCGTCATCATCGATGGCCTGATCGACGCCGGCTTCCGCGTGGTCGTCCCCGACCAGATCGGCTACGGCAAGTCGTCGAAGCCGATCGCGCCGTACAACTTCAACTCGCAGGCCCGCAACACCCAGCTCATTCTCGAAGAGGAACAGATCGAGAAGGTCATGGTGGTGGGGCACTCCATGGGCGGCATGCTGGCCACGCGGTTCACCACCCAGTACCCGGATTCGGTTGAGCGGCTGGTGGTCTATAACCCGATCGGACTCGCCGACGCCCGGTTCAATCGGCCGATGACCCCGGTCGACCAGATCTACGAACGAACGCTCCAGACCGACTATCAGAGCACCCGTCGGAGCCTGAGCCGCTACGTGGGGCACGATCCGGACGCCTGGAACGACGATTACGAGCTGTACACCCGTATCCGGTACTCCTGGACCCTCAGTGCCGACTGGCCGCGACTGGCGATGGTGCAGTCCATCATCAGCCAGATGCTGTATCAGGACCCGGTGGTCTACGACTGGGCCCACATCCATGTGCCGACCCTCGCCTTTGGCGGCGCTGAGGACCTCCTGCTCGGCCCCGCCGAGACCTTCCGGGAGCGTATGCGGGTGCTGTCCGAGACCGTGCCTGGCGGGAATGGCCGCCTGCTTCTGATCCCCGGTCTGGGGCATGTGCCACACCTCGAGGCACCGGAGAAGATCGTTCCCCCGCTCGTCGCTTTCCTCGAGGAGGGCGTCGGGGGGACACGGTAGGGGCCTGGGTCTTTCCGGGGCGAGCCGGCCGACTCGCACCGAGCTAGTGCCTGGGAACTGATTCCGCATGTCCAGCGAGAGGCGCAGTTGCACGACGGCCGACAGTTCATCGTGGTGATCGTTGGGGGCGTGGCAGTGCGGTGGCACCGGCGCTGGTCGCGTTAGCACTGGCGCAGGCGGGGCCGTGAATGATTGGGAGGACTTTCGAATGATAGGTGGACTCTTCGTGACCCGAAGACGTCTCGCGCGCTGGCTCGTTCTCACATCGGCGCTCGCCGTCGTGGTGCCAATGCTCGGTCCGGCCGCGCCCGATGCCGCGTGGGCCCAGTCTGGCGACGACGGCTTCGTGCCCGTTACCGACGCCATGCTCGACGATCCGGCGCCCGCCGACTGGCTCAGCTGGCGTCGCACCGCGAACGGGTGGGGCTACAGCCCGCTCGACCAGGTGAACCGCGACAACGTTGGCGACCTCCGACTGGTGTGGACGCGGCCCCTGCGCGACGGCGGTCAGGAGGGTACGCCGATCGCGTACGCGGGCACGCTGTACTTCCCGAACCCGAATGACATCCTGCAGGCCATCGATGCGGTCACAGGCGATCTCAAGTGGGAGTATCACCGGGACATCCCTGACGACGCGCCGCAGGTGCTCGGCGGGGCGAGGCTGGTGTCGGTGAACCGGAACATCGCCATCTATGGCCGCACGATCATCGATACCGGCAACGACGGCTATGTGTACGCGGTTGATGCGGTCACCGGCGAGCTGGCGTGGGACACGGAGATCTTCGACTACGACACCAACCCCACCCGTCACACGGCCGGTCCCATGATCGCGGGCGGCCGGGTGATCTCGGGACGGAGTTGCCGCCCAAACGGGGGGCCGGAGACCTGTGCCATCGTGGCGCACGACGCCGCCACCGGTGAGGAGCTCTGGCAACGGCGATTGATTCCCGCGCCAGGCGAGCCGGGCGACGAGACGTGGGGTGGGGTGCCCTACGAGGAGCGGCTGCACGTCGGGTCGTGGATGGTGCCGAGCTACGACCACGAGCTTGACCTCGTCTACGTCGGGACGTCGGTCACCTCGCCGGCGCCGAAATTCATGCTGGGCGGGGTCGACAACCAGCACCTGTATCACAACTCGACGCTGGCGCTCGACGGCGCCACCGGCGAGATCCGCTGGTACTACCAGCACCTGAACGACCACTGGGATCTGGACCATCCGTTCGAGCGCATGCTCGTCGACACGGCCGTGGCCCCGGACCCGGACGCGGTGGCCTGGATCAACCCGCGTCTGCAGCCCGGCGAGATGCGGAAGGTGGTCACCGGCATCCCGGGGAAGACCGGCGTGGTCTACACCCTCGATCGAGAGACCGGCGAGTTCCTCTGGGCCACGCCGACCATCGCGCAGAACGTCATCTCGGACATCGACGGGGCTACCGGTGCGGTCACCCCGAACGGCGAGGTGGTCTTCACCCGAATAGGACAAGAGGTGCTGTCATGCCCCGGGTGGGGCGGCGGCAAGAACTGGCCGGCCGGCGCCTACAGCCCAGTGACCAACACGATGTTTATTCCGATGCAAAACATGTGCGCGCGGGTCCTGGCGACAGACACCGACCCCGAGCGACTCGAGCTCTATCAGCTTGCCGCCCGCTTCCAGCTGGCGCCGGGTAAGGAGGACCGCGGGAGCGTTTGGGCGATCTCGGCCGAAACCGGTGAAGCCATCTGGCTGCACGAGCAGCCGGCCGGCACCCAGGCGGTCGTGGCCACCGGTGGGGGGCTGGTGTTCGGGGGGGACGCCAACGGGCGGTTCAAGGCCTTCGACCAGGAGACGGGCGCGGTGCTGTGGGAGATCAACCTTGGCTCTCCCGTGCTCGGCTTCCCGATCACCTATGCGGTGGACGGCAAGCAGTATGTCGTGGCCAGTACGAGCGACGAGAGCAACCTGTTCGTCTTTGCCTTGCCAGACTGAGCGGCTGACCGACGGTGGTGTTCGATCCCCGCCCTCGGCATCACTTTTTCTCTGTGAAATCGGCAATATGTGAGCGGGACTCACCGCTCACCTTTTAGCTGTCGAAGAGACGGCAAACTACGGTCGAACGCGGACGTATTTCTGAAGATTCCGCGGAGCTGGCTCGCCTCCGTACAGGTTGCCCTCCGCATTCACGCCGACGAACTCCGCGCCGTTGCCGGTGGTGGAACGCGGGTGCGCGGTGCTAGGCCACCTGTCCACGGGGCTTGGACGTCACGGTGTTGGCGATGGCGTCCCGGTCCGAATTCGCTGTTTCGAAGAACGATGAGAGATTCGTGACGGCCAGGAGATAGCGGATGTGATGCGGCACCGCTGACAACGTGAGACGCGTATGGCGTGCTCGCACCACGGCGCAGATCTTGATCAACTCTCCTAGGCCCGCAGCGCCCATCTGTGTGACGTCCGCGAGGTTGAGCACGACGTGTCTGTCACCGCTCCCAACGGCACGCTTGACCTCTGCGAGGAGTACTCCCATATCCCGGTTCGAGGGCATTCCCGAGACTCGCAAGACCATGGTATCGGCCACGACAGTGTGTTTGATTTCCATGACATCCTCGTCTGTGGCGGCGCGCTGGCTTCACGTTCCGCACTCTGATCGAGACTTGGTCGGATCAGGTTTTATTCCCCACAGTGGCATCTGGATGGATTCAGCTGCGCGCTAGAGCGACGCGGGCGGAGTCACCGGCTCCGTTTCATTTGGCGGCAGCGGTGCAATGCGGGGGACGCCTCTTACGGCTTCTGACGGCGGCTCCGTGACCCCGCCTTCTCCTTCCTCGGATGGGGATGAATCCCGAATCTCTGGTCATCACGAGCGATGGCTGCCGCCACCCGTTCCATCGTCGGCTCGAAGTCCTCATGACGCGAGTCGATGTAGAGCCACTTCTTCAGTATGTCGTGAGGCGCCAGTTGCGTGAATTCTTCAATGATCGCGGGTTGATGTGCATGTTCCGTGCAGATCAGGACGCCATGCCACTTCCACCGGCCAGTCCTGGTTGGTTCGACCAGGAGCATCATCTGACGGCCGAACAGATAGACGGCCAGTCCACCGAACATCCTCTTGGTGAAGAAGCTGGGGTGGTCCTCGAAGACCTGAAAGATCCATTCGTTGTCGAACGATTTCATCAAAGACCTTCAGGATACCGGTAGATGGCAGCGTCTCGTCTCGAAGAGGGAAAGGGCGGGTATCTACGAAACGGAACCAAAATGAAGGGTCGAAACCCCAGTAGAAAAACCAGTATTCCGGTCCATTTTCGCTCCCGGCTAACGCCTTTTAAGTCCGGTTGGTCCGTGAGTCCCGGATAACCGGGAGGCGTCCCAAGGGGTTCATTTGGGTCCTCCAGGGTTCTGCGGCTGTTTCGATTTGTCCAGTTCTTACCGGTGTTTTCCGCTTGAGTCCTCCTGCCTGAACCGACTCAAAATCCTGTGGAGCGTAGCTCCGTGCGGGTTCGATCCCCGCCCTCGCCACCACTGACCAGGCACGCGAAGACCAGGACAACCACGAATCTGACTCTCGACATGTGCACCTCTGGATTGGGAGAACGGAAAAATGCCGACCACGCTACTGCATCTGTTGTGGCAACCAGAGGGCGATTTCTGGGAACGCGATGACGAGGGAGATGACCACCAACTCGCCGGCCACGAATGGGAGCACGCCCATGAAGATGTCTCCCATCGGCACCTCGGGCGCGGTCCGTCGCATCACGAAGACGTTGGCCCCGATCGGCGGCGTCACGAGGGCGAGCTCGGCCATCATCACAGCAAAGACCCCGAACCAGATGGGATCGATCCCGAGTTCGCCGACCACGGGCATGACGAACGGGATGGTTAAGACCAGCATCCCGAACACATCGAGCATCGCGCCCAACACGAGGTAGATCAGGACCAGCAGGATCAGGAACGACACCCGTCCCAGCTCCATTCCGACAAGCAGCGCGACCAAGTCTTCGGTGATGCCCGTGACCGCCAAGAACCTGGCGACCAGGTACCCGCCAACGATGATCGCGAAGATCATGGCGCTGACCAATGCGGTCTCCTCAAGCGCCTTACTCATCGCGTTGGCGGTCAGCCGACGTCTGAGCCCCGCTGCTACCAGCACGCCGGTGCAGCCAACGCCGGCTGCCTCGGTCGGCGTGAAGATACCGCCATAGATGCCGCCAATAACTAGAAAAAATAGCGTCAGGATGGGCAGCAGGCCGAGGGTCGAGGCCCAGCGTTCGGCCCACGTCGCTCCCGGTCCCGGCGGGCCCAGCGACGGCGTCACGATGCATCGGACGAAGATGATGGTCGAGAACATCGCCGCCGTCAGGATGCCGGGAATGATGCCCGCCATGAAGAGGGCGCCGATCGATGTTTCGGTCATCACCCCATAGAAAATGAAGATCAGGCTGGGCGGGATGAGGATGCCCAGCGTGCCCGACGCCGCGAGCGACCCGGTCGCCAACCGGGGGTGGTATTTGTAGCGCCGCATCTCCGGCATCACGATTGCGCCCATGGTCGCCACCGTGGCGATGCTCGAGCCGGTGACCGCACCGAAGCCGCCGCAGGCGATCACCGACGTAATCGCCATGCCGCCCGGCACCTTGCCGAACCACGTACGCACGCCGTCGTAGAGATCCGTGGCGAGGCCCGTGTGGAAGACGAGTTGTCCCATCAGCACGAAGAGTGGAATGGTCACGAGGACGAAGCTTCGGCCCTCGGCCCAAGGGATGAGCAAGGTGTGCGCCAGCGCCGGACCTGGCCCCTCGAGGACCCACAGCCCCACGGCTCCCGTGGCGGCCATGGCCAGTGCGATGGGCACGCCCAGGAGCAGAAGCGCGAGCATGGCCGCGATGCCGATGAGACCGATCAGCGTGAGGCTCACGAGTCCACCACGTCGTTCTTGTGCCCCATCGACGGGTTCCCGAATATACGCGCGACCATCACCGTGGCACAGACCGAGACGAAGGCCATGAACGGCCACAACGGCGCCTCGAGGTCCTCGCCCGTCTCGCCCGTGGCAATCATGAACGGCACGTACCGGGCAGCCTGCACCGCCATCAACCCAAAGACGATGATGCCCAGCACCGAAGCCAGCACATCTACCGACCGTTGGCGTCTGTCAGAGAGTCGCAGATAAAAGACCTCCATGCGGATGTGATACGCGCGGTCCCAGGCGTGGGGCAGTGCACAGAAGATCGTCATGAGTAAGAGCAGCCCGTTGACGTCGCGGCCCCACTGCAGGGGGGCGTTGAAGACATACCGCAGGGCGACGTCCAGGGTGACCAGCACGACGAGGGCCGGCATCATCACATACACGCCCAGCTCGAAGAGCCGTTGGGCGGCCCTGGCGGACCATTGGTCGATTTGCGAGGCCGCCGCGTCGAACCAGGCCAGCATGCCGGTCATGGATGCCGCTCCCTGCCTGCGCCTCGTCTTGTTGTTACAGATGTCATAGGTCGATTACTCCCGGTAGTGGGTACGCCGACACATGGTCCCAGAGTTGCTGGTCGCTCCAGTCGGCATACCGAGCCGACCTCGCCTTGGCCTCGCGGACGAAGGCCGTCGCGGGAAGCCCGAGTTGCTCGTTCTCTTCGATGAACCGTTGCTCGAGTGGGAGCACGGCGTCGGCCCAGGCCTGCCGTTCATCGTCAGAGATCTCTAGCAGTTCGGCCTCCCCCGGCGGTGATCGTCCGTACCGCGTTCTCCAGGCCTTCGCCACCATAGAAGTTGCGGTTGGCCACCTGCCCGACCAGTCGGAACAGGTTGTAGAGCGCCTGGCGAAGGTCGTCTGGCAGACCGTCGAAGCTGCGTGGGTTGACGCAGTACTGGATGACCGTGTGCGTGAGTCGAATCGGCAGGTAGTAGCTGCCAATTTCATAGAGCCGATAGGACGCCATGTCGGGGGCGGCCAGCGCCACTGCATCGACGATGCCCCGCTGAAACGCCGTGTACGCCTTGGCCGCGGCCATTACCACGGGGATAGCGCCCACCTGTCGGAGGGTTTCGGCCATGACGCCGCCGGTCGACCGGACCTTCAGACCACGGATGTCCGCGGGGGTGCGCACCGGGGTCTTCGTGAGGAAGTCGAAGGCCGTCGCCGCGTCGGTGCCTAGGGCGCCCTCGAATCTCCCGGACGCAACAATGGGATAACCGGAAGCGTTAGCGAGAACTGCTCGGTCTTCGGGGTGTAGCAAATGGTCTCGCTGCAGGCCTGGAACAGCACGGACACCGGAATCTCCAACTCCGTCGGCTGGTCCGAGGGCCGGGGCCCGAACAGCTCCGAGTTCGGCGTCACCGGAATCGTGACGTCCACCACCCCTTCGAAGACGTTGAGCGTGACGCCAAGCTCAGAGAACTCGCGCGGGTGCGTCGGCGGGTAACTTGCCTCTCCCACTCGGAGCCCCGCAATATCGGGAATCGTCGCTTCCGAGGCGATGTAGCCGTCCGGCAGCGGCCGGCCATACATGTGCAGCCCCTCTTCGAGCTCGAACCGCACGTAGATCGTCGACTGCGTCTCGAACTTCAGCGACGTATCGGATGAGAAAGCGGAGATCCGGACCTGATCATTCGTCAGTTCGACCGCCGGTGTCTCGTGTCGAGCCAGAATCTCACCCAGCGCTGAGTCTCGGATGGCCCCGGCGGACTCCCGCGTGGCGTAGTGGCGGTGGAAGAACTTCTCGGTCACCACCCCTCGCTCGTCGGTCACGTACACACCTGGGAACGGCACACCGAAAAAGGCGCGTCCGGCGCCCTGCGTCGGGTCGTCCGGCGCAATCAGCGTATTGAGAATGCCGAACTTGCGGATGACGGCCGACTCGACATCGGACAGCAGGTCGTAGGTCACATCGTACTGCTCACCGAAAGTCAACAGCTGTTCCGGGCTGTCGTAGCTGATGCCATACACCTTGATACCGGCTGCCGAAAAGAGACTCAGGTTGTCTTGCAGCTCGACCAGCTGCGTGCGGCAGTACGGTCACCACACGGCCGACCGGTAGAACACCACGATAGATTTCGAGTCGCCCCGATCCGCGTGGTAGTCGACCATACGCCCATACTGGTTGGGCAGCGAGAATGTCGGCAGCCGCTCGCCGATCTCCGGCCCGGTGGGAAACTCGTCGGACGCCGGGTAACGACGCGCGGGATGCGATGCGGGAATCGGAATCGTGATCCCGAGATCGTCAGTCTCCGTACCCGGCTCCAGGTTTTCGTGGGCGGACCGGATGGGCTCCTGAGCCTGCGCGGGACCATTACCGATCGCTATCAAGAGCAGTGCGAAGGTTGTCTGGAATAGCGTACGTGCCATCTCTGGTCCTCCAAGAAAGTAAAAACCTACGGGTGTCCTCGAACGAGCGGCTCCGCTCAGTTCAGCCCCATCCCGATCACGAGTCCCATCGCGATCCCGACGGCCACGAAGATCGAACCCACCACGATGCCAACGGCGACATTGCCCTTGGCCAACTCGTCGTGCGCATCGAACGGGGTGAGCCGGTTGAACACCCGGAACGCCACTGCCATGGACACGATGGCGAGTGCAGCCCCCAGCATGGCGTAGGCGACGTTGAGCAGGATGATCGTCAGTTCCATTACCGTAGCACCTGCTTGATGCCGAAGATGCGGTCGATGTACATGAGCGTTTCGCTGCTGCGACGTCCCGTGACTTCCGGTAACCCTTGGGTGATCGACTCCCACACGGTGCCGTCCAACCCAAGCTCCACGGCGACGGCACGCGCCCGGCGGATGCTCGACCGTCCAGCATTGTAGGACCCGAACATGAACTTCAGCTGCTCGATGAGCGGCTGAACCGCCTCCCACGCCACGAAGTTCTGCCGGTCGTACCAGATCCCCGCCGCGATGTTCCAGCGTGGATGGTTGATGCGGCCTGTGATGGCCGGGTTACGACGACGAATCTCCTCAAAGGTGGGCGGCATGATCTGCATTACACCGACGGCTCCACTCGGAGACCGTGCGTCCTCGTCGAGGGTGGACTCGGCTAGCGCCTGGGCCTTGAAATAATACCAGTCGAACCCGACACCGAAGAACCGCTTACTGTACTTAGAGAAATACTGGTCGTAGGTGGTCACCCGATTGTAGCGGGCGAACGCCTCCAGAGCATCCGGTGCAGCGGCGCGTTGTTGACCTTGCACAATCGCCACCGACGTCGTCGCGAGAACCCCGAGCGCCGCCACGACAGACCAACGATGCCGGCTGAGCCGGAACCGCCGCGTGTTCATCCCGTCTCCTCCGCACGTTCCAGCTAACCTGGCTGCTTTGTCGCCGATTTCGTCACTTCGACAATCTTCCATTCGGCTTCCGTGACGATAGGAGACATTAGACCACCCGGGTTAACACAAGATCCACCCACGGCCCGCTCGCAGCAAGCGGATTGCTCTCCCGCCGTACAAGCGGATTATCGTCTCGACCACCTTGATAACCGCGCTGTGCCCCGTAGGTCATCGAGGCTCCTTCCGTTCCTCGACGAGGCGCGACACGGCCGTTGCAGTCGTCGAACGGGTGGACGGTTATAAACCACAAATGAGCCAGCGCAGCTCTGAGAACTGTGTCAGTTCTGCCCTCTGTCTCATTTGCCGCGTTGAGAAACCGGGACATATCTTGCCGTAGAAGCTGGGCTAATCGTCTAATTGGTGGACGTAAGCAGGCGCCCGGCCTGCGACCCAAGCCGAACACCCAGATGAAACCGTTTACACTAGCGGCGGAGGTCTTGCACATGTCGCAGCGGTTCTTGGCTCTCGTTGTTCTTCTCGTGTTCGCGGCTCCGGGCGGCTGGCTCGACTCTGGGACGGTGATGGCCCAGACGCCGGCGGCCTCGTCGACTATCCCGAGAACCCAGGATGGGCACCCCGATCTGACGGGCGTTTATGACGTGGCGACGATGACGCCCGTCGACCGGCCGGCCGAATACGACGGCCGGCCCTTCCTCACCGACGAGGAGGTGGCCGCGATGGTGCAATACGAAGAGCAGCGAAATGTGCGCGATCTGGCGCCCCTCGAGGCTGACCGGACTGCGCCTCCGGTTGGCGGGGACACCTCGCCGACCAACTCCTACCTCGAGGGTCTGTTCCGGTTGGGTGGGGGGACCGTGGGCGGCTACAACTTGTTCTGGCTCAGTCCCGGCGAGCGTCCCGTGACCATTGACGGGCGGGCACGGACTTCGCTTGTCGTGGACCCTGAGAATGGCCGGGTGCCGCCGATGACACCGGAGGCGCGACAGCGTATGGCCGCACTGCTGGCGACCCGCGCCGCGCCAGACGCCGGCGAGAGCGCCGTAGGAGGGTCGAGCAGTCAGTACGACGCGGCTGACCGCCGGCCGCTCGCCGAGCGCTGCATCCTGGGCTTCGGCTCCACGTCAGGGCCCCCGACGTTGCCCAACTACTTCTACAACAACCTCAAGTTCATCGTGCAGACGGATGACTGGGTGTTGATCTACAACGAGATGGTTCACGACACCCGCATGATTCGCATTGGTGGCGAAAGCCTGCCGCCACACGTCAAGCAGTGGATGGGCAACTCGGTTGGCCACTGGGAGGGCGACACGCTGGTGGTCGAAACCAACAACTTCACCGACAAGACGCGTTTCCGCGGCTCGGGGGAGAGTCTGAAGGTCACCGAGCGCTTCACCCTGGCCGACGACGGGACCATCCTCTATCGATTCACGGTCGAGGACCCATCGACGTGGGAGAGCCCGTGGACGGGCGAGTATCCCTGGAACCCGACCCAGGACGAGATCTTCGAGTACGCCTGCCACGAGGGCAACTATGCGCTGGACACCGTGCTTCGCGGCGCTCGACGCGCCGATGCGGAGGCGAGTGAGAACGGTCGCTGAATCGATGCCCGGTCTCGCCGCATGACCAGAGTCCATCGGCGGCGGTCGGCGCGGTGTCTGCGTCTCTCGCTCCTGGTGGTGCTCTTCTTGACGACCGGCTTCGGGCAGGAGCCTGCCTTCACCCAGAGCGACTTCTGGTTTACGGACGAGTTGCAGCCGTACCGGGGGCTGGTCGACGCCCATCGCGCCGGGCGCGCCCGGGAGGCCATCCAGGGCGTACTCGCCTTGGACCCAGAGGTTATCCACGCGCTGATCGACCGGGTCCGTGACCCCGATGCCAGGCTGACTGGCACCGATGCCGAACCGGCCCTGAACGAACTGCTGTTCCGGGCCGCGGCCATGCTCCAGCTCGATGTGGCCGACAGTCTGTGGTCGCGCGGGCTCGAAGAGGCCGCGTCCGACTGGATCGAAGTGGCGGTGCGCTGGATCGAGCTCGGGGCACGCGACCCGGAGCCGGAGCAGTCGTTCCGGCGGCGATGGTATCTGGCGGTCACGCTGCTGGCGTTTGAGCGAGGCGGGTGGAGCGACGGTGTGACGTTCAGCGAGGTGGCGCTCGAGCGCGTGCCGGACGATGTGCCGCTCCTGATTGCCGCCGCGTGGCTCAACGAGGGCCTGGCGCTGGAACCGGTCATTCTGGACAACACGGGTCGGTCCCAGCTTCCCCAGCTTCAGGAGGGGAAGCGGTCGACGTTGCGCGCCGCCGCTCGCCGCGCCGGGGCCGCGCTGGCTGTCTCTCCCGGCGCGACGGAAGCCGCGTTGCGACTCGCGCGCATCCGCATGCTGCTGGAGGAGGGAGAGTCAGTGCGGGAGCTGTTGACCGACCTGGCAGACCGGGAGGATGTGGGGGTCGAGCATGCCTACGTTGCCCGTCTCCTGCTTGGCGACCTGCACCGGCACGCCGGCGAGCTCGATGCCGCCGAACAACGGTGGCGGGAGGCCGTCGACCTAATTCCGGACGGCCAGGCTGCCCGAATGGCGCTGGCGCGGCTGCTCCACACACGCGGCGATGTGAGCGGCGCGGCGCGCACGCTTGCGCCCACACTCGACCCTGCGGCCTCGTCCAGCGCGGGACGTGCCCCGTACAGTGCGGCGGCTCCGCGGGGTCGGCTCATCGCGGGGCTTCCCGATCCCTGGGTGGATTATCAACTGGGGATCCGGGCTGGGCCGGGCCTGCGTGAGGCGCTTCGTCGGGAGGTGCGTCCATGAGCGCGCATCTCCCACGTCGTCGTCACGCGTGGCGTCAGCGCGGACTGCTCGGCTTCCTGGCGGTTGCCGGATTGAGCGTGACGCTGCCGGCCCAGACGTTCAGGAGCGGGGTGGACGCGGTCATGGTCGACGTCCTCGTGACCCGCGGCGGTCGCCCGGTGGACGGACTCTCCGCCGATGACTTCACCGTCACGGACAACGGCGTGCGCCAACGGATCGAGACCGTGCTGCTCGAAGACGCGCCGATCACGCTGTTGCTCGTCCTCGATATCAGCGGCAGCGTCGGCGGGTCTGGGCTCGACCGGCTCCGGGCCGCGGCGCTGGCTGCCGGTGACGCCCTGGGACCGGACGACCGGGTCGGGCTGGTGACCTTCTCGGACACGGTGCACCTGGCGGTCGAGCCGCCCGCCCCGCCCGAGCAACTGCCGCTGGCCGTCGGCCGCGTTCGCGCGGGTGGCGCGACCGCGCTGTACGACGCGACATTCGCGGCGCTGACCTTGCGGGCGCAGACCGGGCAGCGCACCGTGATGCTCGTCTTCAGTGACGGCAACGATAGCGTGAGCTGGCTCGATCCGCGCGATGTCCTGGACACCGCCCAGCGCAGCGATATGGTCGTGTACGCCGTCACCCTCGACCGCGACCGACGAGTCACCCTCATGAACCGGCAACATCGTGACCTGACCCGACAGTGGTTCCCGGTCGAGCCACAACTCTTCCGCCGTGCGTATCTGTCGTGGCTGGCGGAGGACACCGGCGGCTCGCTTTTTGCCGCCTACGACGTTGACCGATTGCCCGAGGCGTTCGCGCGGGTTGTCAGTGAGTTCCGCACCCGCTACGTACTGGCGTATTCGCCCACGGGGGTCGACGCCGGCGGTTGGCACGACCTTGACGTGCAGGTCAGGGGCCGCGGGCGTCGCGTGCAGGCGCGCCGCGGATACCAACGCTAACAGTCCGTCGAAGACAGCGGCACGTGCACGAGTGTGCGTGTCGTGTCCGTGCGATGGCCCGGCGATGTCGCTACTGGTCGTTGCTTTGCTGCAAGAAACGACTGGCTTCCTGATAGCCCGGCAACTGGTCCCGCCCACTCCAGTTCGAGCGCAGTTTTTCGTATTGCGCGGTCGCGGTCACGCGGTCTCCGCTGGCGGCCGCCGCGCGTGCGAGGCCCAGCAGCGACCGGGCGCGGCCCGGCATCCGCTCGAGTGAGGTCTTGAACCGCGTCACCGCCTCGGCCGGCCGGTCGAGCTCGAGCAGAATCTCGCCGTAGAGCTCGTAGGGCGGTTTGACCGGGCTTGCGGCGCCGTTGGGCAGCCGCATGCCGACCACGAACTCCATCGCTTCGTCCATCAAGGCCACCGCGAGGTCGCCTTGTCCACGGGCCAGCCGCACCATCGCCGACACCTCGCGGTACATGATCTCGTTCGCCGCACCGCCGCTCTCGGCCAGCGCCTCCAGACGCGCCTCGGCCTGTGCCGCGGTCGCCAGGTCGCCGGTCTTGACGGCACTGATACCCGTGGCCAGCAGCTCCGCCGCCGGCGAGTCGTCCGTTACCGGCAACACCTTCCACTCTTCGGTCTCCACGACATAGCGGGCGTTCAGCAACGGCAGGGTGCTGGCCGCACGCGCCTGACCGTCGCTCTCACGATGGACCATTTCCAGACGCTCGATCCAGGTTCGGGCCTTGGCGTAGTCGCCGAGCTGCAGGTCGCCATACTGCCCCCAGTCGAGTGGGTGGACCGTGTCACCCACACTGTCGCCGGGCTCCCACAGGTCGCGCGCGACGTCGTAGGCGATCTGGTTGTGGTCCGAGACGTAATCCCACATCCCGTGTTGGATGAAGATGTGTGTAGGCATGTGCCGGGCGTGCGCCACCGACGGTGCGATCTCCGCATAGCGCAACGCGGCCGGCAGCGCCAGCGGCGCGTGAATCGGGTCGTCGAACGCGTGAATCGTGTAGTGCGGCGCCCCCGGGTGGTTCGGGTTCCGCTGGAACACCGGTACCGCCAGCGAGCCGGCCAGTATCTCGTATCTGAAGCTCCGGTCGTCCAGTGCGCGCGCCCCGCTCAGCGTCGCCACGGCGGCAAACGTGGCCACCTCGTCGTCGTTCGGAAATCGTTCCGCGAGCCGCAGCATCGCCTCCATATAGGCGACCCGTCGGTCGTTGTACTCACCCTCGCCCCAGAGTGTCTCGACCGCGTCGAGGAAGCCCTTTTCTCGGGCGGTCGGCGCTTTGGCGCTCCGCTCCTCCCGGGTCGCGCCCAGACGTTGCAGCACGGCCCGGGGGCTTTCGTCATCGGGGTTGCCGAACAGCGGGTGGTTGTAGCAGAGCGTTTCACCCCAGTACGCCATGGCGAAATCAGGGTCGAGCTGCTGTGCCGCCTGGAACTCCACGATCGCCTGTTTCCAGCCGAAGCTGTGCAGGATGGCGACCCCCCGGAGGAAGTGCTGCTGGGCCTCGGGGGCGCCGGACGTGGGGAAGTTGAGCGAGCCAACACTGTCGAACTGTGCCTGGGCGGGGGCTCCGGCGAACAACAGCGTGAGGGCGGCGGCGGCGACCAGCAGTCGTTTCATCTGAGTACTCCTTGGGCGCGGATGACGAGTCCAGCTCACCGCGATGCGTTCGAACGGCCGCGCAGGCCGGTGGGACCGGGCCGAAGTTCCAAGAATAGTCGCAAGCCCGTCATGCCGGCAAGAGGAGGCCGTCCCGAATAGCCCTAGGAGATTGCTGAAAAGCCCGGTGAGAGAGTTTTCTGGCAAGCCGTTCGTCTGGCAAGGCGCTAGGAGGGAGCAGGCAGGCGGCCTGTGACCGACGAAGCAACGCCGCCAGGCGGACGGATCGCCAAGAAACCTAGGGGCGCGGACCTATCACGACCCGGGCGAGGGCGCTCGGGTCAGCCTCCAGCTCGACATCTCCCTCCGGCATCCCGCCGACCGACAGCATGTAGGCCATCACATCGACGTTCTCCTGATCCGTCAGTGAGTTCGGGTTGTCCTCCGGCATGGTAGCTCGGGTGTAGGCGAACAGGGTGGCGAGTGACCGTCCCTCCCAGATGCGGAGGAACCGTGCCCGCGCCAACGGCGGGGTAGACCGCATATCCGGATCGTCTGGCGCGCCATTCAGCCGGTGGCCGTGACAGAACGCGCAGGCGCCTGCGTACACCGCCTCCCCGCGGGTGGCTTGGGTCTCCGTGAAGACGCCGTCCCACACGGACGCCATCGAGTCGGTGTCCTCCAAGCCCTCGAGCCCCGCCGTCACCTCTTCTGTGGTCACCCCACCGAAGTCGTTTGCCCAAGCATTGCGGATGTACTGCGCCAGCGATGCAATGTCTTCTGCGGTCAGGGCGGGAAACGGAGGCATGCGGCTCGTGCCGGTGGTGATACTCCGGACGATCCGCGCCGCGTTCCCGAGCTGGTCATTGCCGCTCAACGCGGGGAACGTCGGCGGGTTGCCGGCGCCTGAGTCCTGGTGACAGAGCGCGCAGTGCTGTTGGTAAAGTTGCGGCCCTGGCTCGGATCCCGGCTGCGCGATGGCCGCCGGTGCGATGACGCACGCGAGACCGACCGCACCGGTCAGGAGCTTCAACATCAGTGGTTGTGGTCCCAGGTGTTGGCCGGTCTGGCGTCAGATCCAGATGTCCGTATCGGAGAGCTCCCGGTCAACCGCGAGATCGGCCCGTATGGTGACGTCGGCCTTCAGGTCACAGTCGCGGCGGAACGGAAAATACTGCTTTCCGGAGACAAAGAGGGTGTACGCACCCCCGGGCACTCTCACCTGCGCTACCCCCTGCTCGTCGGTGAGGGTCTTGTAAGGGTGAACGACGACCTTGGCCCCTTCGACCGGCGTCTGACGGTCCGCGTCTACGGCGACGACCGTCAGGAGGCACTCGGGGGTGGGAACGGCTCGCACGCCAAAACGGGCGACACCCTCGGCATGCGGAATGTCCAGGGCGTTCGCCGGTGCCGTGGCCTCCCAGGTATAGAGCCCCTCCGTGTCCGGGGCGTTCAGCTCGATCTGCGCATAGTGGAGCCCGGCGGTGTCGGGCCATGGCTCGCGGCCCGTCGTGGCCGACGCCCGCGGTGTTCCGTCGTGGTCACGCACCACGACCGCCCACCCGTCGGGTCGGCACGCCGACGAGCATTTGACTCCCACTTTCAGCGTGAAGGTCTCGCCGCATTCGATGGTCGCCGGCACGTCCCACACCACCACCCGCGTGTCGTGCGGTTGGACCTTGCCCGTCTCAGCGTCTTCAGCCATATGCGCGGCTAGCTGGACGGCTCTTCGACGGCATGGGTGCCGGCGATGTAGCCGTGGACATGACCTTTGCCCAGACCGTGCTTGTTGAACCCTCCCACCGCCTCGCCTCCCGCGTAGAGACCGGGAATGACCTGGCCCTGCATGTCCACGACCTGCTGTCGGCCGTTGACCCGGAGGCCGCCGTAGGAGTCGTGCCAGATCACCATGATCGAGAGCGCATAGAACGGCGGTGTCATGACGGGACTCATCGGAGCCTCCGCCTCGCGCTCGAACTCAGGATCGGCACCCGTCTCGACGTAGCCGTTCCAGGTGGCCACGGTCTCGGCCAGGTAGCGCAGCGGCATCCGCTGGAACTCATGGCCCGCGTACATCTGTTCGGCCAGATCTTCGATGGTGTCGGCTCGGAAGAAGTAGCCGTTGTCTGAGACGAAGGGGTAGCGCAGCTCCCACCCATTCCGCTCGACCGCAGCCTGATCGAAGATCGCCCAGAGCGGTCCCGAGTAGTAGTCCGGCGCCTCCGACCCCTCGTTCATCGCCAGCGCGGCATCGAGGCCGTGGTCGTAGTTGTACATCTCGCGGACCCACTCCTTGCGGCAATTGCGCCAGTCGAGCGGCGTGTGGGCGAGGCCCCGCCCCGGCGCGCCACCGTCGCCCGGGTACGCGCTGGGACCGGGCCGTCGCGGTAGACGGACCTCGTTGAAGAACCGTTTCCCGACCTGGTTCACGGCGATGAGCTCTTCGAAGCCCGCGTTGCCGACATTGAATCCGGAGGAACCGCGGAAATCGAACGTCGGATGACCCGGCATCATGCCGGTATAGGCATCGCGGGTCCCGAGGCGCGTCGAAATGTGGAACGTGGTGAAGTACGAGAGGTTCTGCTGCATCCCCGCCAGGTTGGCGCCGACCCGCAGGCCGGCGATGAGCGCAGAACCGTCCTGACCCCCAGGGCCGAGCAGGGTCTGACCACTGGTCGGGAAGGCCGGCTCCCGCAAGGCGGGGTAGAACATGCTGCGCACTTCGGGGTTGCCCGCATGACCGCCGCTGGCGAGGATGACGGCCTGGCGGGCCCTGATGGTCACGGTGTCCCGCCGCTCGTCGACATTGCCGTTCTGCCACAGGCTCTGCAGGAGCTCGCCGGTCTCGGGGTGCTGCCGCGGCGAATAGTGCGCCGTGATACCGAGGACCCGGCCCGAGAAGGGTTCCTCACGAACGATCTCGTCGAAACGCCGATGCAGCATGAACTCGACGCCCTTTTCCCTTGCCGAGAACTCCAGCGACCGGGAGAGGGCCGCACCATTCGCCACGGCGTTGGGTCCCACTGAGCGGCTCGCGTTGTTCATCTGGACGGGGGCAAACGCACTCGAGCGCTCACGATCGGCGACGCCCGCGTCCTCGGCCGTGATGGTTCCCGCCTTGATGTCGGTCTTGTCGCCCAGCATGAGAAAGCAGGTCGCCAACCGCGCGCGCGACAAGCCGCCTCCGCCATGCGTGCCGCGGACCCTCGAGAACCGGACGTAGTTGTCGATCAGAAACTGCCGGGTCGCCGGACAGTTCTCGGCCCACGCCCGCGCGAGCTCCCGTTCGTTGTAGCGGTACGGGCTTTGGCCCTTGGGGTCGACGACCGACCAGTCGGTGATGTCCGTGAAGAGCAGGTCGATGCTGTCGTCGAGCTCCTCGGGGTCCTCGGCGGGGTCTACGGTGACGAGGCCCTCCCGGTCTCGCTCGCCCTTCATGTCTCGCAGCTGTACCGGGTCGCCCCCGCCGAGCGACATCCGGCCCGCGCTGTGCAGCATCCGGCCGCCGAGGTCGAAGTTCTGATCGACCACCAGCACGCTGGCCCCCAGATCCTTGGCACGAATCGCGGCGGTCAGGCCCGCACACCCACCGCCGGCGATCACGATATCGACGTCGTAGTCCCAGGCCGTCGGCTGGGCGCCGGTCTCGGAGCCCCGCGCTTGCACCGCGTCCGACCCCAACAGCGCGCCAGAACCCAGCCCGGCGGCTACTCCGGTCTTGACGAAATCTCGCCGATTCAGACCCTTCTCTGTCTCGAGCTTCGGCTCGTGGTCGGGATGGTCGCCTTTTGTCGACATGTCTGTTTCTCTCCGCACCGCCCGCCACGACACACGCCTGACCGAGTCAGCCGGCCGTCCACAGCCGTGACGCTCGACCACCCTAGCGCGGGACGCGGCGCTCCTGCAAACGCGTTCCGGTATTAGCGGCGCTCGGCCTCTCCGGTCATGGGGACGAACAGCACCGGCAGCAGGTTCCGCCGGGTGACCCCGTCGTCGTCGCGGGTGATCAGGGTCAGCGACTGTCGGTCTTGTCCCACCGGAATCACCATGCGGCCTCCTGGCGCCAGTTGGGCGAGGAGCGGCGCGGGCACGTGGTCCGGGGCCGCGGTGACGATGATGGCGTCGAACGGGGCCGCGTCAGGCCAGCCCTGGTATCCGTCACCCACCCTGGTCTCGACATTCGCGTGGCCCTGGTCGGCCAGTGTCTCGCGGGCGCGCGCCGCCAACTCGGGCACGATCTCGATGGAGTAGACCTGTGACGCCAGCTCGGCGAGGACGGCCGTCTGATAGCCCGAGCCGGTGCCGATCTCCAGCACCCGTGTGTCCTCGGTCAGCTGGAGCGCCTGGGTCATGAAGGCCACGATGTAGGGCTGCGAAATGGTCTGTCGATAGCCGATCGGGAGCGGCCGGTCCTCGTAGGCCGCGGCTCGCTGAGTGGCCGGCACGAAGCGGTCGCGGGGTACCCGGCGTATCGCGTCAATCACCCGAGGGTCGGTGATGTCGCGAGCCATCAGCTGCTGCTCGACCATGTCCAAACGCTCGGGCCTCCGTTCCGCGCGGGGTTGCCGGGGGCGGCGCTCCGGTGCCCCGGCGGTCGCGGCGATATCGACCGACGGGGCGTGGCCGGCGGCCCACAAGAGTCCGAGTAGCGCGGCCGCGACCGTCCGGCCGAGCCGCGCCCACAGATATTGACCCCGTCTCACACCTCTATGCATGCTCTCTGTGCTCACCGTCCACGAGCCACCGGCTGTGCACAGAGTCTACGACAGAGGCGCGTTTGATCTGTTTCTTGGTGGCTGAGCAAGCTCGGGACTGAGTACTCGCCTTGACCTGGATTCTCAGGAAGGGCATTCTCGACGCGACGTGTTCGGGAAGGTTCGCGACGGTCTTACAAACGGAGAGAGCAGCCAATGAAACAAGCACTAGTCAAGACGCTAACCTGTGTAGCGGTCGCTGCGCTGTGTGGCACGCCCCAAGCCGTTCTGGCCCAGGAGGGCACTCGACTCAACAAGCTGATCGAGCTGTTTGAGAACGACCAGTCCGCATTCGGCGTCTTGTCGTTCGACTACTCCTTGAACAATGCCCGCGCGATGGCGACCTCCGGTCTCGATTTCGTATTCATCGACATGGAGCACGCGCCATTCGACGTCGAGCGGTTGCGGCTGTTCTTGCTCGGCATGACCAACAAGCGAGCGATCAACGAGAGCGGCACCCTGCAACCGGACGTGGTGCCATTCGTGCGCATTCCCGCCGCGGGCGGGGCGGAGGAATTAATCGCGCAAGCCAAGCAGGTATTGGACGTCGGTGTATTCGGCATCTTCTTTCCGGCGATTCACACGCGGGAAGATGCCGAGCTGGCGGTGAGAGCGACGCGCTACCCGCAACTCACTGGCGCGCCGGACTATGAACCGCCGGGCCTGCGCGGTCGCAATCCCTCCAACGCGCAGTGGTACTGGGGCATTCGTGACTATCACGCGAAGGCGGATGTTTGGCCACTCGACCCGCAGGGCGAGCTGCTGTCAATGATGTTCATCGAATCGACCGAAGGCGTGGAGAACATCGATGACATCGTGACGGTCCCTGGGCTGGGTGCCATCTTCATTGGCCCGTCCGACCTGAGCACGTCGATGGGTTTCGCGAGTCCGGCGGCTCCCGAAGTCGAAGCGGCGATCCAGACGGTGCTGCGGGCCTGTCTCGACAACGATGTCCCCTGCGCCATCACCACCGGTGCGGGTTCCGTGCAGCAGCGGATCAATGAAGGCTTCCGCTTTGTCACGGTCGGTGCCGATGGAGGTCTCAACGCCGGTGCGAGCAATGCACTGCGGCTGGGGCGGGAGGCAGCCGGTCGCGACTAGTTGCTTCGGTCTGCGACCAGACGTCCTGCGCCCCTGCACACTCGGCGTCGCGGTTGATGGCTACTCGTAATCCTCGGCCGCGAGCGACAGCCGCACGACCTCCACGTCGTTCCGCGCGACGACGTGGCGGTTCGCGAACGCCGGATGCGCCCACAGCACCGCGCGGTCGTCCCAACGGCCAGAGGCCCCACCGCGGGTGCGGGTGGTCGGCTTTAGCAACAGTGTCCGGTCGACCTCTTCGTACCCGGCCCGCGTGAATCGGGCGATGATCAGCTCGCCCGTCTCGTTGGTGACGAACCAGCGGTCGCCGTTCTGGACCAGGTACGAATTCGCCCAGCGCTCGTTCGGCGTCAGTCGGTCGGTCGACCAGAGTCGCGTGCCGGTCGCCGCGTCGACGCCGCGGAACTCACCGTAGCTGCTGAGACCGTAGATGGTGTCGCCCGAGACCACCGGCGTCGACAGCGTCGCCCCCTGCGGCGGACGGTCGGTGCGGTTGGGGTTCGCGCCGTCCCAGAGCAGGCGCGCCTCTGGCCGGTCGGGATTGAGGGCCAGCATCAGACCGCCGTTCTCCACTTGCGTGACGAGCAGATACCTCCCGCTCCTCACGGGTGATCCGATCGTCAATCCGCTTGGGACCGAGAAGTCGTGCTGCCACCAGATGGCCCCAGTGGCCGGATTGACCGACGTCACTGCCGCTGCGTGCCAGACAATCAACTGCCGCACCCCGCCGGCGGTAATCACGATCGGCGAGGAGTAGCCCGGTTCCGACGTCGTCTCGATCGCGCGCCACGCCTCCGCGCCGGTCGCCGTGTCGAACGCCACCACCATCGCATCCGGCTCACCGCCGAGCACGACGATCAGGTGGTCGCCCTCGACCAGCGGCGACTGAGACACGCCGAAGACCGGCACGGTTACCCCGAAGTCGGCGACGGTGTCGACTCGCCAGGTCAGGTCCCCCGTCGCGGTCTCGAAGCACGACAGCATGCCGGCTGCGCCCAGGATGTAGACCTGGTCACCATTCACCGTGGGCGTGGCCCGCGGACCGGTCGCAAACTTGGCGTTGATGTTGCGGTAGGTCGCCGGCCATTCTCGCGTCCAGAGCTGCGCGCCGCTCGCCTCATCGAGTACGACGAGCCGCTCGTGGCCGTCCAAAGTTCGGCTCCCGGGGGTCTCCTGGTAGTCGAGGACGAAGACGCGACCGTCCGCAACGGCCGGCCCGGCGAAGCCGCCGCGTACCGGCGCCCGCCATTTCACGATCAGGCCGTCGTCGGCGAAGCGCTCGACGAGGCCGGTGTCACGCCAGACCGCGTCCCGGTCCATGCCGCGCCACTGCGGCCAGTCCTCTGCGTCGAGCGCGAGCGTGGCCAGCGCGATGACGGCGCACGTGATGGCCGCGGCCATCCGGGCCGGGAGGTGGCGGTCAGACATCGGCTACTCCAAGGTTCGCGCGAAACCTGTGCGGGGAGGCGCTACGGGGTTGGCGTCCGCGCCTCGAACTCCTCGAACCAGTTGTCGACGAACATGATGGACGACGGCAGAGACCTCATACACTGGGCCCGCGTCGGGAGTGTGCCATGTCCGTTCAGCGTCGCTGGATTATATCGGCTGTGCCGTCTACAGCACGGGGGAACGAGCACATGAACCAACTTGGACTTGAGATTACGTTGCTGTCTCTTATCGATATGTGTTTGCGCGCCCAGGGATCGTGCACGGTGAGCACCAGGCAATGGCCCGCATACAGGACGATACCGCCGGCGGTACACAGATAGGCGGCCGTGGCCAGTGAGCCGATCACGTTGAGAACGGTCATGCTGAACTCCACCCCGACCTATCCCCACAACTTGCGATTGAATGGTTCGACGCGACCATGGTCGTACACCAATGGATGGTCGCAATCTTCTGCCTGCAAGAGCGGCCCGTCGATGTCGACATACTTGCAATGCTGCGCGATTACAAAGGCCGGCGCCATGGCCAGCGACGACCCGAGCATGTTTCCGACCATGAGGTCGAAACCCATGGCGAGCGCCTGTTCGGTAAGTGCGACGGCCTCCGTGAGTCCGCCAGTCTTGTCGAGCTTGATATTGATGAGCTGGTACAGGCCGTCCAGCCGGTCAAGATCTGCCCGCGAATCGCAGGATTCGTCGGCGCACAGTGGAAGCAGTGACTCGTAACCGCGAAGCGCCTCGTCGTCGTCCGTGGCCAGAGGCTGCTCGATCATCTCGACCCCCAGGGCCTTGAGCCTTGCCGAATACGTGTCGAGATCGTCGACCGTCCACGCCTGGTTGGCGTCGAGCACGATGGCGGCCTCGGGTGTACCTCGTCGAATGGCGGTAATCTGCTCGATGGGGTCACCGATACCCACTTTCACCTTGAGAATCGGAAAATCACGGTGCTCGGCCGCGTCTTGTGCCATCTGCTCCGGCGACGCGAGGCCCACCGTGTAGACGGTGGTCACCGCGTGCGGTTGCCAGTCGAGCATGCGCCACACGGTTTGCCCGGACTGCTTCGCTTCGAGGTCCCAGAGCGCGCAGTCCACGGCGTTACGCGCGCCGCCGGGCGACATGATCCGCTGCAGCTCGTCGCGGCCGATGCCCGAGGCAATTTGTGGCACGACCGCCTCGATTTGCGCTGCGATGGATGCTGCGCTTTCGCCTTTATAGGTCACCCCGGCTGCCTCGCCCATTCCCGCGTGCGTGCCATCCCAGATGCGGCAGATCAGTGTGTCGGCATGCGTATGTTCCTCACGCGAGATCTTGAACGGTTTTCGCAAGGGCCAGCTCTTCACTTCGAGCGCGGTGTCGTATCGCACGGTGTCCCCGGTTAGAAGTGCTCGTCCAGATAGTCAACGATGGGTGCAACGCCGGTCGCGACCGGGTCCACACATGGCAACCCCGTCAATGCCGAGAGGTCGCGCAGGCAGGTCTCCCGTTCCTCCGCCTGCAGTGCGGAGGCATTGATACAGACACCGACGCAGCGGATGCCGGCGTTGGTTACGCTACCGCACACGATCGTATGTTCGATCAGGTGCGGAATGCTCGGCAGGAGGCAGTCGGGAAACGCGGCGACGTATTCCCGCCCGGCCTCGTGGCACACGACAAATGCGTCCGGCTGCGATCCGTGCAGAAGCCCGAGCGTGACCGCGGCGTAACCAGGGTGGAATAGTCCGCCCTGGCCCTCGATCACGTCCCAGTGGTCGGCCGCATTATCGGGCGACAGCACTTCGGCCGCACCGGATACGAAATCGGACACGACGGCGTCGATCGGAATGCCGTCGCCCGCGATCATGATGCCGGTCTGACCGGTGGCCCTGAAATCCGCCTTCCAGCCGCGGGCGGTCATCTCCTGGGTAATCGAGAGCGCCGAAAATTTCTTTCCGACCACACAGTCGGTGCCCACTGTTAGCAGGCGTTTGCCGGTCCGCTTTGCGCCGGTGCCAACCGGCAGGTCGGCCGGCGGCGACCGCACATCGATCAAATGGACACCGATGCTCTTTGCGGCAGACGCCAGCCCCGGCACGGCCGACAACGACGAGTGGGTGCCGGCACACACGTCGAGTCCCGCGGCCGCTGCCTCGAACAATGGCGCAACCCAGTGCGCTGGAATGGTCCCGCCGACGCCGGCCACGCCCCAGATCATCGTCGCCGCACCAGCCGCTTTGGCCTCGGCGGGGGTCATGTCCGGAAGACCCAGATCGACACCGGAGCCGGGCAGACGATACTGGCCGGTACACAGCGCCGGGCGCCAGTGGGCTATCCCAACGCCAGTCTTGGCGTGCAGCCTGTCCGGCTCATCGCCAAGAAAAATAAGGTAGGGAGCTCTGATCCGTATCCGCATTCGAGCCTTGCAGTGTAGTGACAACGCCGTGAACAGCGCTAGGGCCGAACGCCGGTGCATGGGGCGTCGAGACGGACGCCGCCTAGTAGGCGAGTCGACGCCCGCACATTGTAAGATGACGGACTTGCTCATCGTCCAAGATGACAACCTGGAGGGACTCGTGACACTTCTCATTGGACGTTTAGCCCCTACCATCACTGTGGCGGCGCTCCTGACAATCGTCGCTCCGGCCAGGGCCCAGTATGGCGCCATCGATGGCGAGTGGCGGAGCTATGCCGGCGACAACGGCAGCACCAAATACTCGCCGTTGGACCAGGTCGATGCCGACAACTTCTCGCGCCTCGAGATCGCCTGGCGCGTTCCGACCCCGGACGCGCGACTCGATCTGGAGGCCATCACCGAGGAGCTGGCGCGTCGCGGCCGATTGGGTGAGATGCCCGGCGGCAGCAGCAATCCCGACTATGGCGTATCACTCCGGCTCTTCAAGGCGACGCCGCTCATGGTTGGCGGGCTGGTGTTCGTGCCGACCCCACTCAGCTTGGGCGCCGCGTATGACGCGGGGACCGGCGAGGAGCGGTGGGTGCACGACCCGGAGAGCTATCTCGACGGTCCGCCGGCCTCGCGGGCCAACATGCGCGGAGCGGCGTACTGGACCGACGGGAATGTCGAGCGGGTCTATTGGGGCACCACCGACGGCTATCTGGTGAGCGTCGACGCGCGCACCGGCGAACCGGCGGTCGAGTTCGGTGACAACGGACGCGTCGACCTGTTCACAGGCGTGCCGCGCGCCGAACGGGGCACCTACGACCACCGCGGTCGCCACTGGATCTCGGTCACCTCACCACCGATCGTCTCCAACGGAGTGGTGGTCACCCCCGTCACCATTTCCGACTATTCGATTGCGAAGGAGGCGCCGCCGGGGTGGGTGAAAGGCATCGATGCGATCACCGGGGACCTGAGATGGGTCTTTCGCACCGTGCCGCGGGGCGACGATTTTGGGGCGGAGACTTGGGGCAACGAGTCGTGGCGCTACTCTGGCAACACCAATGTGTGGGCCGCGATGAGCGCCGACGACGAGTTGGGCTATGTGTATCTGCCGACCAGCACGCCAACCAGCGATTACTACGGCGGTCACCGGCCCGGCGACAATCTCTTCGCCGAGAGTATCGTCGCGGTCGATATCCGGACCGGCGAGCGTAAGTGGCACTTCCAGGCCGTGCACCACGGCGTCTGGGACTATGACTTTCCGACCCACTCCAACCTGGTCGACGTCACCGTCGACGGCCGCGAGGTCAAGGCGCTCGCGCAGGTGAGCAAGCAAGGATTCACCTACGTTTTCGATCGCGAGACCGGCGAGCCGGTCTGGCCGATCGAGGAGCGCCCGGTGGAGACCGACACCAACCTGGAGGGCGAGGTGCTGTCGGCGACCCAGCCGTTTCCTACCAAGCCGCCGCCCTTCGAATATCAGGGTATCTCGATCGACGACTTGGTCGATTTCACCCCGGAGATCCGGGCAATGGCAGTCGATGCGGTCAAGGACTTCCGACTCGGGCCGCTGTTCACGCCTCCGATGAACACCATCGAGGGCGGTATCCAGGGCACCATTCAGCGTCCCGCGATTGACGGCGGCGCCAATCTGCAAGGGTCGGGTGTCGACCCCGAGACCGGCCTGCTCTACGTGCCCTCCAATAACTCGTTCTCCGTTCTGAAGTACTACACGCCGGACCCAGACGCGGGGGGCAACCTTCGGTACTCGCAGAGCGCGTTCGGCAGCGGCCGACAGCCCAGGCTGCCCCAGGGGCTGCCGCTGTTCAAGCCGCCCTACTCACGCATGACGGCCATCGATCTGAACGCGGGCGACACAGCGTGGATGCAGCCCAACGGCAACGGCGACCGCTATCGCAATCATCCACAGCTCCGCGACCTCAACCTGCCACCGCTCGGCGGTGATGGACGCGGTGGCCCGGTGATCACGAAAACGCTGTTGATCAGCGCCTTGACGGCCGGCGGTAGCGACGGCGGGCCTCGCCTGATCGCGCGTGACAAGGCCACCGGCGAGGTGGTCGGGTCGGTCGACTTACCGGCCGGCGCGCTTGGCACCCCGATGACCTACCTGCACGGTGGGCGGCAGTTCGTCGGCCTGACCATCGGCGGCGAGACGCCCGAGCTCATTGCCCTGGCCGTGCCAGAAGGACGGTAAAGATGGCAGCACCGAGGTGGGCGCCAACATGACAGTGGCCTGGACTCCTCGGGAGCCGTGTCCCATGTGTGACCTCAGCGTCGCGGTCACCGGGGCGAACAGCTCCGTGGGTACGGCACTGCTGCCCCGTTTGCTTGGCCAGGGCGACATTCGCGTCGTGGCCGGGGTGCGCTCTACCAAGGCGCTGGAGGGACTCCCTCGTTCACCCCGACTGATCCCCGCGGTCATCGACTACGACCGGCCCGAGAGCCTAACCGCCGCGCTGCGCGACGTCGACTGCGTCGTGCATCTTGCCGGCGTTCTCTTCGAGAGCAAGGCCACCGACTATCAGACCGCCAACGTGGGCACGACCCGGGCGCTCGTCGCGGCGGCGCAAGCGACCGGCGTGAGCCAGGTCGTGTTCATCAGTTCGCTGGGAGCCGATCCGAATTCGACCAACGCCTATTTTCGTTCCAAGGGCGAGGCCGAACAGGTCGTCAGCGCCGCGAGCCTGGACGCCACCATCATCCGGACGCCGCTGCTCTTGGGGCCCGACACGTCCGGCGGCCGCGCGTTGTGCCGCACGGCGTCGCAGTCGTCGGTCAGAGTGCTAGGTGGCGGGGCGCACCGGCTGCGCCCGCTCGACGTCGACGATCTGTGCCACGGTATCTGTGCCTGCACGCAGCGGCCGGTTCCCGGCGTGAGGACAGTCGAACTCGTGGGGCCGACCACCCGCACGTATCGCGAACTGCTCGAGCAGATGGCGGGGCTGCAGGGACACGAGCTCACGGTCGGCTCGACGCCGGTCCGGTTGGCCAGGTTCGGCGCCGGTCTCGTTGGGCTGACACGCACCGGCGGCATGACGCCGACGGTGATCGATGTCATCACGTCGGATGAGATGGTCACCCACAATGCCGACACCGACCTGGGAATCACACTCACGCCGTTGTCCGACACGTTGGCCAAGCTGAAGGATCACGACTCATGACCGCGTGCCACCCCGAGCCCCCCGCACCGGACACACCGCCGGGAGGGCCACGCCCCGGCCGCAGCATGGCGGGTCGCCTGGGCTTCCTCGCCCTCAGCCTCGCGTGTTTCGCTTACCTCTACTACCGTCTGAACGGGGCCGCGGCGCGTGAAGGACTCTCACTCGTCGGTTACATGGTGCAGGTGTTCGACACCGTGCAATGGGTGCCCTGGATCGGATTGATGGTCGCCTACTCTGGGTTCTACTTTCTGATCGACACCCTGGTCGCCACTCGCGCGCTCACCTGGTTCATCAAACCGATCCGATACCGGGACATCCTGCCCATCCGCGCCAGCGCCTACATCATCTCGATCTTCAACGAACAGATCGGGAAGGGCGCGATGGCCTACTACCTGAACAAGCGTGACGGGGTACCGGGGTGGGAAGTCGGATCGGTGATGCTGTTCGTCATGTTCTGCGAGGTGTTCTACCTGCTGACCTGGGCCACGGTCGGGTTCGTCTTCAGCGGCACCGCGTTGCCGGAGGTCTTCGGACTCATCCCCTATATCGCGGCCGGCGCCGTGGTCGTGTTTGTTCTGTGGGTCCTGTATTTCCGGGGCACCATCCTGCCTGGCAACCAACTGCGGGAGAAGCCGATCCTGCACGCCTTCAAGATGGCCCGGCTCAAACACTATGCGCTGTTTCTGGTGCTGCGCTCGCCCGCGCTGCTGTCCGCCGTGGTCGTCTACACCATCGCCTTGCGCCTGTTTGGCATCGAGGCGTCCTTTCTCTCGCTGCTCGGCTACCTTCCCGTTATCTTCTTCGCCGCCGCCGTGCCCACCCCGATGCGGGCCGCCGCCATCACGTTCTGGGTTATCTTGTTTCCCGAGAACGAGGGGCAGATGGCGGCGTTCGGATTCGTGCAGCACAACTTTTTCATCTTGTTCAACGCGCTGATCGGCGTGACGTTCTGGCGTCGCGCGCAACGTGATCTGTTTGGGTAGCCGAGCGTGGCGCACCTGCTCACGGCCGTCAGATTGGCGCTGGCACTGCCGTTGGCGATGGCGTTTGCCCGGCCGGCGTTCCTGAGCGCCGGCCTCCTCGCGGGGCTGTTGGGTGTGGCGATTGCCTCTGACTACTTGGACGGGGTCGTGGCGCGTCGACTGGGGACGGCGTCATCCGGCGGTCAGGTGTTTGACCACGGTACCGATTGGCTGTTCGTCACGGCAGGGTCAGCCGGAGCGGCGATGGCGGGGCTGGTCCCGTTTGCGCTGCCGGTCCTGATTACCGTGGCCTTCGGCCAATATGTGATCGATTCCTACGTGGTGCATCGGCACAAGCGGCTGCGGATGAGCGCCATTGGTCGGTGGAACGGGGTGCTCTACTTCGTGCCGCTGGTGGTGCTGGCCGGCGCACGACTCGAAGTGTGGCCCTGGTTGACGGCGGCGTTGCCGGTGGCCGCCCGTCTGATCAGCTACGCCTTGATCGTCTCCACCCTCGTCTCCATCGTGGATCGAGCCACCGCGGCGCGCCGGGTGTGAATCCGGCCGGCTGAAGGCGCTTGCGATCCACTAGCTTCGGGACTGCACACGAAACGACCACCAGCCGTCGGGTCGCCGCGCGTCGGACGGGGCAGGGTTGTCCGCGCCGGCCATCTGCCTGAGCTTGGCCACCCTCGCACGCCAGGCCTGGTCGAGTTCGGCTGGATCCAGGACCCGTCTGATGGTCACGGGGTAGACGGTCCCGTTCAGCCGGAGTCTGGCCCGACCATTCTCGACGGCCGCATTGGACCACCGTTTGGTGCCGCATTGTGAGCAGCTCAGATACAGCTGTCCGGTGGGCGTGGACATGCAGTTCAGGTTGATCGCGTGCGGCAGGAGGCCGACGCTGATCTGGATCTGGCACAGCGGCACCTGATTGGCGAATGCCCAGTCGGTGACCGGCGCCTCGGCGGCGGTGCCGAAGAGGTAGGCGCCCGGAGCGCGATCGCAGGGACAGGTATACGACCAGCCCAGCACTCCCACCGCCAGCAGCGCGACCACCACCGCGGAGCCGATGACGGCCGGTCGTCGATATGACCGGGTGATCGGTTCGCTCGCCCGTGCCTCACGCATCAATTCGCCTCCTCACTGGCGCTCGCCAACAGGGTCGGTCTCGAGCCCTGGTCTGACCAGCGCGGGCGGGCTAGAGCGTGCCCAGCCCGGCGCCGGTGTCTGCACGACCGGACTCAGGTCGGCCGCGTGAAACGACCGGGCCACCTGCGGCGCCGGCGGTTCGCCATAGGAGGTGGAGCGCTGCGTCGGGGTTCGACCCGCCCCGGAGATCAACGCTTCCATCTGTTCTGGCGACAGCTCTTCACCGAATGTCGCTCCAGCGGCTCGGGTGATGCTCTCGTTCATCAGCGTGCCCCCCAGGTCGTTGACCCCCGCTTCGAGGGACGCGCGCACGCCGCGGGGGCCCAGCTTGACCCACGAAGCCTGAATGTTCGTCACCAGCGGGTGCAACGCCAGTCTGGCCACCGCATGCATGAGCAGCGACTCTCGGAACGTCGGGCCACGGCGGGCTTGCCCCTTCAGGTAGAGCGGCGCCTCCATATGGACGAACGGCAGCGGAACGAATTCGGTGAACCCACCCGTGCGCGCTTGCAGGTTTCGGATGCTGGTCAGATGACGCGCCCAGTGTCGGGGACGGTCGATGTGTCCGTACATGATGGTGGCCGTCGTGCGGAACCCGACCCGATGGGCGGTGTCCATGACTTCGAGCCACTGACCGGACGAGAGCTTGTCCGGGCACAGCGTCTCCCGTACCTCGTCGTGCAGCACCTCGGCTGCCGTACCCGGGAGTGTCCCGAGTCCCGCCGCTTTCAGTTGCCGGAGGAACGCCTCTAGCGACACGCCGAGCGTGGCGGCGCCCTGCCAGACCTCGAGCGGCGAGAAGGCGTGCACATGCATGTCCGGCACGGCCGCTTTGACCGTGCGACAGATGTCCAGATAGGTCGCGCCGGTGTACTCGGGGTGGATGCCGCCCTGCATGCAGACCTCGGTGGCCCCGCGTTCCCACGCTTCCACGCTGCGGCGGCCAATCTCTTCGAGGTCGAGGTCGTAGGGCGCTCCGCGCAGGTTCTCACTCAGCTTGCCTTTCGAGAAGGCGCAGAACTGACACTTGAAGTAGCAGACGTTGGTGTAGTTGATGTTGCGATTGACGACGTAGGTGACCTCGTCGCCATTGACCTCGCGGCGCAGCGCATCCGCCGCCCGCACGACGGTGACGAAATCGTCGCCTCTGGCTGAGAAGAGCTCGGCAATCTCGGACTCGTCGAGCCCGTCGCCACGAGACGCTTGGGCGCAGAGCGTCTGCATCCTCGGCGTCGAGACCGGCGCCTTCGCGTCGTCCAGGCGGTCGAGGAGCGCCGCCGGCAGCACCGCGTCGCGATCGCCAGGCGACCAGGTCCCCTCGCGCGCAAACCCGTCCGCCTCGGAGGCCTGCACGACGGCGGTCCGGAGTCCTTCCGCCACCCAGGTGTCGAGTTGCCGAACGTAGCTGGGATACACCGTGAGCCGCTCGGTCAGCACCTTGCCCTCGCGCTCGGTCTCTCGGGCCAGTTGTTCGAGATGTGGCCACGGTGCTTCCGGATTGACGTGGTCGGGGGTGACCGGCGACACCCCGCCCCAGTCGTTGATGCCGGCCCGAATCAAGGTGCCGAAGGTGTCCGGACTCAGGTTCGGCGGCGCCTGGATCGCCATGTCCGGACCAAAGATGAGTCTGGCGCAGGCAATCGTCCACAGCAGGTCGTCGAGAGTGGGTTCGGGGGCCTGCGCCATCCGGGTGTCTGGCTTGGCCCGGAAGTTCTGGATGATGATCTCTTGGATGTGCCCGTACTCGTCGTGCAAGTCTCGAAGCGCGAGCAGAGAGGTGATGCGCTCTTCCGGAGTCTCGCCGATCCCAATCAAGATACCGGAGGTGTAGGGAATCGCCAGCTCGCCCGCCATTCGCATGGTCGCCAGACGCGCGTCGGGGTCTTTGTCGGGCGACCCGTGGTGCACCTGGCCTCGTTCGAGCAAGCGCGGCGACGCACTCTCCAGCATCAGCCCCTGCGAGGGGCAGACCTCACGCAGCGCCAGCAGCTCGTCCCGCGTGAGGACACCGGGATTGGCGTGCGGCAGCAGACCCGTGGCCTCGAAGACCGCACGGGCGGCCGCCAGCAGATACGAGATGGTCGTGGCATGTCCAAGCTCGGCCAGCTCGTCCCGAGCTTGCGGGTATCTGAGCTCCGGCCGGTCGCCCAGCGTGAACAGTGCCTCACGGCAGCCCTGCTCCGCCCCCCGCCGCGCCACGTCCACGACCTCGTCCAGTGTCAGATACGCCTGTTCACCAGGCCGGGGCGGTTGGGCAAACGTGCAGTAGTGGCAGACATCCCGACACAGCTGGGTCAGTGGGATGAAGACTTTTCTGGAGTAGCTGACGGCCTGGCCGAACCCGACATCCCGGAGCGTCGCCGCCCGCTCCATGAGCCGCGGGAGGTCGGACGCCTGCGCCAATTCCAGAGCTGCGTCTCGCGACGGTCGGGTGTAGGGGCTCGAAGCCATCGTGAATATAGTAAGTCGAGCCTGCGGCGTGCAGCCAGGCCAGAAGGCGAGCAGAGTGAGTATCGCGACATTCGGGGAGGTCGACGCCTGGAGCCACACGCAATTGAGGACGTGTCTCGCGGCGGCCGAGGCGCGCGAGGGCCGGGAGCTGCGTGGCGTGTTGTGTGCGGATCACCACCCGGGGTACAGCCAGCCCATTGGCGGCATCGTCGCGTATCGGGACCACGTGTCGCCATCGGGAGTCGGCTACGACATCGGGTGCGGCAACCTGGCGGCGAAGACCAACATTCACATCGAGGCCCTGCGACCGGACGTGCCTCGGGTCATGGACGAAGTCTGGACTCGGATTAGTTTCGGGATGGGGCGCAAGAACTCCGAGCGTGTCGATCATCCCGTGCTCGACGAGATCGCCCACAGCCCCATCTCCGCCCAGCGCGGTCTGTCCAAGATCGCGGGCAGCCAGCTCGGTACCGTCGGGGGCGGGAACCACTACGTCGACCTGTTCTCGGACGAAGACGGCTGGGTCTGGGTCGGGGTCCATTTCGGGTCACGCGGCTTCGGACATCGGACCTGCACGGGCTTTCTGGCCCTGGCTCAAAACCGGGCGTGGGAGGACAAGGTCACAGGTGGTGGCATGGACGCGCCGCCTGTGCTGATCGATACGCGCACCGATCTGGGGACTGACTACGTGGCGGCCATGGAGATCGCCGGGCGGTATGCCTACGCCGGGCGCGAGTGGGTTGTGGACCGTGTGGCGCGGATTCTCGGGGCAACCCTGACCGACACCGTGCACAACCACCACAACTTCGCTTGGCGAGAGCGCCACGACGGCGAGGATTTCTGGGTGATCAGGAAGGGGGCCACCCCGGCGTTTCCTGGTCAGCGCGGATTTGTCGGCGGCTCGATGGGGGAGATCAGCGTCGTGCTCGAGGGACAGGAGTCACCGGCGTCCGTGCGGTCGCTGTACTCGACGGTGCACGGCGCCGGTCGCGCGATGTCTCGGACCGAGGCAGCCGGTCGTGTGAAACGGCGCACACGGTGGGCCTGCACCCGCCGTGACTGTGACGGGTCGCTCCCGATCCGGACGCCGAGGAGCCCTGACGGGGCCAATCCGCGCTGTCCCACCTGTGGCGCCAAGACACAGAAGCACCGGACTCGCCAGGTCGTACGCGCGGGCAAGGTCGACTGGCCCTCGGTGCAGGCTGAAGTGCGCGCCCGAGGCGTAGAGTTACGCGGGGCGGGCGCGGATGAAGCCCCGGAGGTCTACAAGCGGCTGCCGGAGGTGCTCGCGGCGCACGGCGACACGATTCGCGTGCTCCATACGCTGCAGCCGGTCGGCGTCGCGATGGCCGGGATCGAGGAGTTCGATCCATACAAGGATTGAACGGCCGTGTGGAGGAGCGCTTGGGTATCTATCTAAAAGTGCGTCGGCCGGCGGTGGCCATGATGAAGCTGAAGCGGCTTCCCCAATGCTCGCGGACTGGCATCGTTTGGTTAAGGATCCGCTGGGACGAGTGTGGGCAGGGCCGGCGTCGATGGCGGCGGCCGCCGATGTAAGGTGGCCTGCTCAAACGCATAGGCAAGCCCGATCAAACGGGCTTCCGCGAACGGTCGCCCCAGCATTTCCAGCCCGACGGGCAGCTCATCCGGGGTGAAGCCGGCCGGCACGGTGATGGCGGGCAGCCCGCTGTGAGGGCTGAGCCGGCAGTTGTCTCCACCTTGCGGCCTCCCGATGACGGCCGCCTGCTGCCGGATCGTGGGATAGATGAGGGCGTGGAGCTCCAGTTCGTCCAGCGTCTCCACCACCCGACGTCGGATGGTCTCACGGCGGCCGAGAGCCTCACGGTAGACCTCGGTGTCGAGCGTCTCTACCTCGTTGGATCGCATGAGGCGCTCTTTCACGTCGGGGTGGTAGCGTCCGTCGGTGAGCACGTCTGCGAGCGACGGTGCGCCGGGGATCGCCTCGAGGTAGGCGTTCAGGCTGAATTTGAACTCGTGGCTCACCACCGTGTAGCTGTCCAATAGGTCGGCCAGCCCCTCAATCTCCACGGCTAGCACTTCAGTGCCGAGCCGACGCAGGTCGTCGACGGCCGCGTCGATGACGCGCGCCACTGACTCGTCCCCCGGGTCTTGCCGCATCAGCATCGTCAGCACTCCGATCCGCGCACCCTGGAGCGCGTCACTATCCAGCGTCGCCGTGTAGCTTGTTGGAATGTTGGCGTCCGCCTCGCCCGTGGTCGGGTCGGCGGGGTCGGAGCCGACCGTGGCATCGAGCACCAGGGCCAGGTCAGTGACGGTCCGCGCGAGCGGGCCGGCGATGTCCAGCGTCTCCGACAGGGGGACGACGCCGTCTCGACTCGACAAGCCGGACGTCCCACGTAACCCGACGAGACTGTTGTGCGCGGACGGAATCCGGATCGACCCGCAGGTATCGCTACCCATCCCGGCCGCCGCGAAGCTGGCCGCGACGGCGGCGGCGGTTCCACCGCTGGACCCGCCCGGATTGCGGGTGGTGTCGTAGGGGTTCAGGGTCTGTCCACCCAGGGAGCTGACCGTCGTGATGCCTCGGGCGAACTCGTGTAGGTTCGTCTTGCCCAGAATGACGGCGCCCGCCTCGCGTAGCCGCCGCACCTGGAAGGCGTCGTCCGGCGGTCTCACGTCGGCCATGGCGAGCGACCCGTTCGTGGTCGGCTGACCCGCCATGTCGTAGTTGTCCTTGAGCAGGATTGGCACGCCGTGCAGCGGTCCGCGGGAGCCGGTCTCCAGACGCTCGGTGTCGAGCGCACGCGCGGTCGCCAGCGCACCCGGGTTCAGCGCGATGATCGTATTGAGCGCCGGCCCTCGTTCGTCGTACGCCTCGATTCGAGCCAGATACTGTTCGACTAGCTGCTCGGACGTGATCCGACCCTCGTCCATCGCCGTACCGAGCTCGGCAATCGAGGCCTCGACGACGTCGAACGGCGCGGGAGGCGCAGGGGCCGAGCAGCCGGCGGCGCCGGCGAGAAGGAGCCCAGCCAACTGTGCTCGTATGGTCATGTGAAGGTCGCTATGGTAGACGGAAGAGTCCGAATTGCACCTGGGCCTCAGCGAGGCCGCGCTCGCATCACCGGCTCAGTATCCCACGCTGGACGGAAGACGGCGGCCACCGGGCGGACCACTCGAGGGAGTGGTTCTGCGGCGCGGTGCGAGCGAGTTCCGACGACCGACCTTGACAGCGCCAGGAATCTTGAGGACAGTTCGGATCGGTATGCACCCGCCGAGAGGCACGAGGGGACGACGAAATGACCAAAGTTGAGCGACCTGTCGAACCAAGGACACGTAGTGTGATTGGTGTCCAGCGAACCTGTGTGCGTGGCGTCGTCTCCGCCTTGCTGCTAGTGACGGCGGCGTCCGCGTCCGCGCAGCGCTTGACCGGGACCGAGAACGGCGAGTGGCGTTATCTGGGCGGCGATGCCGGGCACACGCGTTCCTCACCCCTGGACCAGATCAATGGCGACAACTTCAGAGACCTCGAAGTGGCGTGGCTCTGGCGAGGCGACAATTTCGGTCCCAATATTGATTACTTCAACCGGTCGACCCCGATCTACGTCGATGGCGTGCTCTACACCGTGGCGTCGCCGCGGCGACAGGTGGTGGCGATTGAGCCCGCCACCGGCGAGACGCTCTGGACGTTTCGCGAGCCCGAGACCATCAGGCATCTCCGCTCTCCCCGGCAGGCCTACGGGAAAGGCGTCGCCTACGCCGAGGTGAACGGCCGCGGCGTGATTTTCGTCACGAGTCCGGCATTCTTCCTGTGGGCGCTCGACGCCAAGACCGGCCGACCGCTCGAGAACTGGGGGACGACGGTGCCGCTGGACGGCTTTCCTGATTCGGGGAGCCTCGACCTGATACCACCGCTCGTGTCGGACTGGGGACGCTGGCAGGACCGGAGTGCGAGCTACGACGCCAATTACGGTATCCCGAGAGAGCTCGGCATGGTCACCGCTTCGGCGCCGCCCATTGTCGTCAACGGGGTGGTGGTCGTGCTCGTGGGGCATCAGCCGAGCTACGGCCAGACGCGTATCGAGAACGTGCCTGGAGACATCATGGGATTCGACGCGGCGACCGGCGCGTTCAAGTGGAAGTTTCACACCATTCCACGGCCAGGCGAATTTGGTCATGAGACGTGGGAAAACGACGCCTGGCAGTGGTCCGGGGACATGTCGACATGGGCCCCCGCGTCCGCCGACCCCGACCTTGGGCTGGTGTATCTCGTGACCAACGCCTCGACTGTGCAGGGATACGCGGGGCACCGGCCGGGCGACAATCTGTTCGGTGGCTCGGTCCTGGCACTGGACGTTCAGACCGGCGAGCGACGGTGGCACTTCCAGATTCATCGTAGCGACCAGTGGAACTACGACCTGCCGACCCCACCCATGCTCATGGACTTGACGGTGGATGGCCGACAGATTCCGGCGCTGATTCAAAACACCAAACAAGGGTTGATCTTCGCTTTCAATCGCGAGACCGGAGAGCCGATCTGGCCTATCGAGGAGCGCCCTGTTATTCAGACCGAGGTGCCTGGAAACTACACCTCAGCCATGCAGCCGTATCCGACCAAGCCGGAGCCGGTGGACCGGATCGTGTGGGACGGGCTGACCGAGGAGTACCTCGTCGACTACACACCGGAGATGAGGCAAGAGGCGCTGGAGATTTTGAGTCATTACCGCGCGGCCGGCCTCTACGTGCCGGCGCTGCCTCAGGACCACGACAACCCGTTTTACAACAACGTGGGCTGTCTGGGGGGCGGCAACATCATTCCGCATCCGCCGGTGGCAGACCCGAGCACCGGGTTGATGTTCTCGTCTCATCGCCGCACCTGCAACGCGCCGACGTTCATGGCGCCGACCAATGGCGTAGACCAAGACGACCCGAACTACGCCGTCCCCGGCGTCGGGGGGGCCACCCCCAACAAGACACCGACGACCGGGACGACGGTGGTGCCCTGGCTGCCGCGCGGAGCCAGACGGCCCACCGCCGAGCAGGATCCGTTCGTGTCGCCGACCGGGCTGGCCACGGTCGAGGGCCTGCGGATCTACAAACCGATGGACAACCAGCTCTCCGCCTATCAGATGAACACCGGCGAGCGCTCTTGGTCGCTCCCGGTGGGAGAAACTGCGGCCGTGATCAAGGGGCATCCACGGCTGCGCGGACTCGACATTCCCAATGCCGGTGGGGCCGGCTGGTCGATACAGATGGTCGCGGGAGACTTGCTGGTGCAGACTCGGGCGCTCAGTGAAGGGGTCCGCCAGATCGTCCCCGACGCGCCACTGGAGCTGCATGGTCGGGACAAGCGGACCGGTGAGATTCTGGGCAGCGTGCCGCTGCCGGCCCCTGGTCAGTACGGCATGATGACCTACATGCACGACGGCACGCAGTACATCGTGGTACAGATCGGCAGCGTTCACACCGACTTTCCCGGCTCGCTGGTGGCCTACGCGTTGCCGTAGCGCGCGCAGGGCGCGCATTGCCCTGTGCTTGCTGACTAACTCTGTATTCTGGAAAATCGATCTCTCAATAGCACCCACACTGCTTGCAAGAAATCACGGGCCTTGATTTTCTTGCCATCGTCAACGGAACGACCAATGTAGGTGACTGGCAACTCCACTATGTCGACTTTCTTCTTGAGGAGTTGAGCGGTTATGTCTGGTTCAAAGTCAAAGCGATTGCATCGAAGTTCTATTTTCTTGACTAGAGAGACCCTGACCGCTTTGTAGCAAGTTTCCATATCAGTGAGACTTGCACCATAGAGAATATTGGTTAGCTTCGTTAGCGTACGATTTGCGATCCAACTCAAGAAACCCATGCCTTCTGGATGCCAGGCCTCTTTGAAACGACTCCCGTACACGGCTTCGGCTTGACCTGCCAAGATGGGCTCAATGAGTTTCGGGATTTCGTCGGGGTCATACTCATTATCCGCATCCTGAACAATGACAATATCGCCTGTAAGGTGCTTCAAGCCTCGGCGAATGGTCGCACCCTTACCCATATTCGCGCTGTTTCGAAAGACAGAAATCACGTGTCCATGTTCTTGTCGTTGGATTCGCTCAAGTTTTTCAAAAGTACCGTCGTGGGAGCAGTCATCGACGAGAATAACTTCATACAGGCATGGGTATTGAACGGCTACCACTCGAGAAACTATCTCTTCGATGGTGTTTTCTTCATTGAAAACAGGAATAAGAATCGACAGTTTCATTCGGTTTTCCGGGTCCTGCGCCGGCACGCTCAACGCCGGCCGCTTGAGATCTGACCTCTGAGAGGCGGCTAGTCTGGATTCTCCAGACGGTCGTAGATCCGTTGGACCGTCAGGGGGTCGACGCCGACCTGGCGAATCGGGATCAACGTATGGTTCGTCAGGTCGATCGTCTGCGAGGCCTCCGTCACGCTCATGCCCGCCTCATGCTTCGCGGCCGTTTTCTGCCAGAGATCCCGGTAATACGCCTGGACGAGATCGATCCGGTTCAGATCGGTCACGGCACTGCCGTGGCCCGGGACGAACACATCGAAGTCCAGCGCCTTGAGGTTCTCCAGCGTCTGGGGCCACTCGTCGATGAATCCATCGCCCAGGTACGATGGTCCGCCCAGGGCCATGTCACCGGTAAACACGACCTTGTCGTCGGGGAAGTAGACCGCGATGTCACCACCCGTATGGGCGCGGCCGAGGAATCGGATCTGAATTTCGCGGCTCCCACGATGCAGGGTCATCCGGTCGTTCATGGTGACCGTGGGCGGAACCGGCGCGATCTCGTCGAAGTCCCTGACGTGCGCGGCGAAGAGTTCGAGGTCCGCTTCGAGCTGGGCCCGTTCAGTCGCGTCGGTGGTCGCGGCGACTTGTTCCCTCATTCGAGCCAGCCGGGCGTCGTTCCCCGCCAGGCCGCGGGTGTACGTCCCTTCTTGGAGAGGGGCGGTGGACATTTTCGTGTAGGTGAACTCGTGCCCGATGATCGGGATGTCCGCAAACTCCTGGTTGCCGTGGGCATGGTCCCAGTGGTGGTGCGAATTGATCAACGCCGTGATCGGGTTGGGTGTGAGCGTCTTGACAGCCGTAATCAGGTCGCGCGCCTTGGACGGTGTGACGTGCGAGTCGACCAGCACGACGTCGTCGTCGTTCACGATCACCAGCGCGTTGCTGTTGAACACGGGATCCGTCGTTTGCGCGAGGTAGATGCCGTTTTTGATCTCGGTGAAACGGTGCGTGTCGGTAGTGGGCTGTGCCGCAATCAGCACGCCGGCCGTCGCGCAGATGGCCACGCTTGTCAGCACGCGGAACATCGAGCAGCGTCTAGTCATGATGTGGTCTCCGAATCTGTCCACGCCGAACCGGCGCACGGATGTCGTCATTCACGAGGGGAATGGTAACAAGGGTTGGTGCGGCGGCGCAGGCCTAAGGGAGCCATCGTGCCTCGCCTAGTATCTCCTCGATCGTCTGGATGTGTTCCGGGTCCCACACCGGCTCAGCAACGCCGGGTGAGACGCGCTCGTCGCCGAGGCCCGCGCTCTTCGACCGGGGCGCCTCGTCGGAAAACATCTAGCTCATTGTGCTCAGACGTCGGACGGCCGCTTGCATGTCAGCGGCCGAGACGTCGAGATGGGTGACCGCGCGCACACGGGTTTGGTCGAGCGCCGCGAGCTTGACACCGCGCTCGGCCGCGAGCCCGACGAAGGCCGGAGCCTTGTGCGTCGTCACCTCGAACACCACGATGTTTGTTTCCACCTGTGTCGGGTCGCAGCGTATTCCGTCGACGACTGCCAGCGCCTGCGCCAGCGCACGGGCGTTGTCGTGGTCGTCGGCCAGGCGCGCGACATGGTGGTCGAGCGCATGCAGACACGCGCCGGCCAGAACGCCCGCCTGACGCATGCCGCCGCCGAGCATCTTGCGATAGCGGTGCGCGCGCGCGATGAAGTCCCTATCGCCCGCCAGCACCGACCCGACCGGTGCCCCCAGGCCCTTCGAGAAACAGGCGCTGACGCTGTCGACCGGTCCGCACAGGGTTGCCGGCGGTGTTCCGGTGGCGACGGACGCATTCCACACGCGCGCGCCATCCAAGTGCAGCGAGAGCCCTCGGGAGTGCGCCGCCTCGGCGATGGCCTCGACGTCACCATGTGGGAAGACGCGACCGCCGGAGCGGTTGTGCGTGTTCTCGATGGTCACCAGACGCGGACGGGGGAAATGCTGATCGGTCGGACGAATGGAGTCCACGAGTTGGTCGGCCGTGAAGAGACCGTGGCGACCGACCACGGTGAAGGTGACGCCGGCCCACGCTGGTCCTGCGCCGGATTCGTAGTACAGGCTATGGTTGCCGTCCCCGACGAACACCTCGTCAGCTCGGTCGCAGTGCGTCAGCAGGGCGATCTGATTCGCCATCGTGCCGCTGGGAACGAACAGCGCGGCCGGTTTTCCCAGCAGATCCGCCGAACGCTCCTGGAGTCGCGCCACTGTCGGATCTTCGCCCCAGACATCGTCGCCGACTGGAGCCTGCGCCATCGCGTTGCGCATGGCCGCGGTAGGCTGTGTCAAGGTGTCGGATCGCAAGTCGATGATCGAGTTCACGGTGGACTCCAGGGGAGAGGACATCGGTTGCCAGCATGCTCGCCGGGACGTGGGACCCAGCAGTTTGGACGTGCCTCCACGGGTCCCCCATATATGATGGTTCCTGAACGGAGATGTGCGATGAAAATCTTTACCCGGATCGTTCCGATTGTGATGTGCGTTCTACTCGGCCTCGGCCATGCCGCGGCCCAATCGGCGACCGTGTCGGGAGACCTGCTGACCGACTGGCAACAGCAAAAACGGTCGATGATGGCGATCGCCGAGGCGATGCCGGAGACGGCGTTCAGCTTCAAACCGACCGAGGCGCAGCGTACCTACGCCGAGCAGATTCTGCACATCGCGGGCGCGAACGTGTATCTCATGCAGCATCTGGGGGGCGTCGCCGTAGCGCCGGACGTGGATACGACCGACTTTACGGTGTTCGGGCTGTCGGCCACATCGAAGACCGCCGTGCTCGAGGCGCTCGGCGCGGGGTATGACTACGGCATCGCCGTGCTGCAGGAGTTTTCCGACGAGCAGTTACTGGAGACCGTCGCCGGGCCGAGGTACCTCGGGAACGTCACTCGAGTGAAGATGGCGTACTTCACGCTCAGCCATGCGATGGACATCTACGGGCAAATGGCGGTGTATCTGCGTCTCAACGACGTGACCCCACCTGCCAGCCGTCGGGGCGGTGTCTGAGGTGGGCGCCTGGTCTCATCTCGGTACGCGATCCGTGCGATCAATGCCCCGCAAGTTTCTTGCAACTCGTCCCTAACGCTGCGAGCGATCGACGAAGTCACGCTCTCCGGTGTCGCACGCGGTGGCATGGGTTTCCAGTACTCTCCAGACCGCTCGAGTACCGATTCTACTCTCACAACGGGGCCCCTTCGCGAAACGCCGCACGCGATGTGGCGGCCGGCTGAGCCGGAATCTCGCGGGAAGTCGCGAGGCTGTTCCGGCATCGGAATATTGATATATACGTCTCCAGGCAGGCGACCGGATTCGCTAGGGGGGGATAGACAGCGGCACGCCCATGACCGCCGGCGGACATTATGCGCGAACCGTGTCTCATGTACCTGAATCGTGCACAATACCGGCATGATGACAACGGTGCACTCGAGACGGCTGACCTGGGGCACGGCGCTGGCCCTGCTGATGGGGCTTGGCGTCGTGACGGTCGGAGCCGACGACTGGGAGCAATGGCGCGGCTCTGAACGGTTGGGTGTCTGGCACGAGGGCGGCATCGTCGAGTCGTTTCCGGACGACGGGCTCAGCGTGAGGTGGCGAACCCCGCTGCGTTCGGGCTATGCGGGCCCCGCGGTCTCAGCCGGCCGAGTGTTCGTCGTCGATTGGCTCGAGGATCCGGAGTCGCGCACGCTCGATGGCACCGAGCGGGCCGTGGCCCTGGACGAGGCCTCCGGGGCGGTGCTCTGGACTCACGAGTGGCAGACCTCCTATCGGATGCTGATGGCGTCCTATGCGGTGGGGCCACGGGCCACACCGACCGTCGACGGCGACCGCGTCTATGTAGTCGGGGCCACCGGGCGGCTCTTGTGTCTCGACGTGGAGACGGGCGAGGTCATCTGGGAGAAAGACTACGTCGCCGACTACGGCACAAGTGTCCCCACGTGGGGCGTGGCTAGCGCCCCACTCGTGGATGGCGATCGGCTGCTGACGGTGGTCGGTGGTGAACCAGACGCCCTGGTGGTGGCGTTCGACAAACGTACCGGCGACGAGATCTGGCGCGCTGTCGACGTGGTCGGCGAGATGGGCTACGGCCAGCCGGTCATTTACGAGGCCGGGGGAGTGCGGCAACTGATTGTCTGGCATGCCGCGGCGCTCGTCTCACTTGACCCGGACACCGGCGATGTCTACTGGAGCCAGGAATGGGAAGCGCGGTCAGGGTTGTCGGTGGCGACCCCGGTCCGCAGCGGCGACTACTTGTTGGTGACCCAGTTCTACAACGGCTCGATGATGATGCGCCTCAATCAGGATCGCCCGACGGCATCGGTGTTGTGGCAAGGAAGCGGTCGCAGTGAGCAGCCCGATCAGACCGAAGGGCTGCACTCGCTGATCACGACTCCGCTCATCATAGGCGACCACGTCTACGGCGTGGGGAGCTACGGAGAACTGCGCGGCCTGGATGCGCGCACGGGCGAGCGCCTGTGGATGAGTGAGCAGATGACGGCGCAGGCACGCTGGGGCGCCGCATTTCTGGTGCGGCACGACGACCGCTACTTTGTCAACAACGACGCCGGCGACTTGATCATCGCGCAGTTCACGCCGGATGGCTATGTCGAGCTCGATCGGACCCATCTGATCGACGCCGATGGCAGCTCGGGGGCGCTGGTGCGGGGGCGTCCGGGTCGGTTCGAGCGCGCCATCAACTGGACCCACCCCGCCTACGCCAACAAGCACATCGTGCATCGGAACAACACCGAGATCATCCGGGCCTCACTCGATGCGAACGACTATTCGCGATAAGGCGGGGCCACGTCTTGACCTCGACAGGTGCCTGTGCCACCGTGCTGTGTCACAATTCACGATACACGCGCCTGCACACCTGCGGGCCTGAGGAGATTTCAGATGATCGATCGACGACTTCGTGTAATCGCTGTTCCCGTCATGGCGATCGTCGCCACGGTCGCGGTGGCGACTTCGGCCGCCGCACAGTCGACTCCGTGGGGCGATCCGGATTTGCAGGGCACCTGGACCTCGTCTGGCGCCACGCCGATGGAGCGGCCTGACGATTTGCAGGGGCGTGAGCTTTTGACCGACGAAGAAGTCTCGTCGATTCGTGCCCGGACCACCGCGCGCGACCTGGAGTTACTGAACGCACCGGCGCAGCGGACCGAGGTGAGTACCAACCCCGGCGCGTACAACAACTTTTGGATGGATCGGGGCGCCCGTACGAACCGCACATCGATGATTGTCGACCCGCCGGACGGCAAGTTTCCACCGTTGACGCCCACGGGTGAATGGCACAGCGAGACCCAGCTCAAGGCTCCCGGAGGTGCGGAGAAGGACGATACCTGGGAGGATCGGCATATCTGGGAGCGGTGCGTCACCCGCGGCGGGATGCCCAACGCCATGTTTCCCCGATCGTACAACAACAACATGCAGGTGTTTCAGGCGCCAGGGGTTGTGGTGATGCTGATCGAACAAGTTCACGAAGTTCGCGTCGTGCCGCTGGACGGGCGCCCGCAGGTCTCCGATAAGATCACCCAATGGAACGGGTTGTCTCGTGGGCATTGGGAAGGCGACACGCTGGTGGTGGAGACGGCGAACCTGGATGGTCGCGTGAGTGCCCTGCAGCCCTGGTCGGTGTTCAGCTCGCACCAAGGCTCGGGAGAGGGGTTGACGCTCGTGGAGCGTTTCACCCGGGTGGCCCCAGACACGCTCGAGTATGAGGTCGAGGTCACTGATCCCACCATGTATACGCGACCGTGGACCGTCAACTACCCGTTCACGCAGATGTCCGACCTGATCTACGAGTATGCGTGTCACGAGGGCAACGCGGGCATGGAGGGCATCCTCTCTGGTGGACGCGCCGAGGACGCGGACAACGCCAAGTAGAACGAGCGGGCACCCCGACCTGTGGTGAGACGGCTCTCGGCCCTGGTCGCCGCGGTGGTGGTCGCCGGTCTGCCGTCCGCGGTAGTGGTCGCCGGCGACGACTGGCCGATGTGGGGCGGGACGTTGTCCCGCAATATGGTCTCGATTGAGACCGGGATCCCGGCCGACTGGGATGTCGCCTCGGGCACCAACGTGAAGTGGGTGGCGGCTCTGGGGGCGATGACCTCGGGCAATCCGGTCGTCGCCGACGGCAAGGTTTTCGTCGGCACCAACAACGACCATCCACGCGATTCTGACGTCGTCGAGGACAAGGGTATCCTCATGGCGTTCCGCGAGTCGGACGGCTCCTTCCTGTGGCAGATGGCGCACGACAAGCTGTCTGCCGGCGAGGCGAACGACTGGCCCTTCCAGGGTGTCTGCTCGTCGCCCAGCGTCCACGGCGACCGGCTCTACTACGTCAGCAACCGCGGCGAGGTCGTCGCGCTCGACACCGACGGATTTCTCGATACGGAGAACGATGGACCGTTCACCGGCGAGGTGCGCGACAGCCGGACCGATGCCGATGTGGTCTGGACCTACGACATGATCGGGGAACTTGGCGTGTTTCCCCACAACATGAGCAGCAGCGCGCCGGCCGTGTATGGCGATTTGGTCATCGTCAATACCTCCAACGGTCAGGACGAGGACGGCTCCGTGCCGTCGCCGGAGGCTCCGGACCTCATCGCGCTGAACAGACACACCGGCGACCTCATGTGGCGGGCCGCGTCGGTCGGGGAATGGATTCTGCACGGCCAGTGGTCGTCTCCGGCCGTGGCCGAGATCGGCGGGGTGGCTCAGGTGGTCATCGGCCAGGGCGACGGTTGGGTGCGCGGCTTCGATGTCACCGATGGGGCGACCCTCTGGGAGTTCGACACCAATCCTATCGAGGCAGAGTGGCCCCTGACGCGGAACAACGTCATTGCCACGCCGGTGATCTGGAACGATACGGTCTTCATTGCCAACGGACAGGACCCGGAGAGTGGCGAGGGCGCTGGCCGCCTCCATGCCATCGATGGGACGCAGCGCGGCGACATCAGCGAGTCCGGACTGGTGTGGCGGACGGAGAACATCCGCCGCTCGCTGTCAACGGTCGCCATCGACGAGGGACTGCTCTATGTGGCTGACTTCAGCGGCTACCTGCACTGTCTCGACGTCGCCACGGGCGAAGAAGTATGGGTGCATGACACGTTCGCGGCGGTCTGGGGTTCACCGTTGGTCGTCGATGGGAAGGTCTATCTGGGTGACGAAGACGGCGACGTCGTCGTGCTTCGGGCGGGCCGCGAACTTGAGAGACTGGCCGAGCCAAACCTCGGGAGCGCCATCTATGGGGCGCCGATCGTGGCCAATGGCACGCTGTTCATCAACAGCATCAGCGAGCTGTTCGCGCTGTCCGAGTCGTAGACGTTCCCGTCACTCCCACCCTGCGAGCATTGGGGACTAGTTCCCCTGTCCGCCAATCGCGTAGAGCGTGCTCCCGGCCCGAATGTAGAGGTGCCCGTCCGAGACGGATGGCGTGCTCAGCGTGTAACCAGGCAACGAGTTGGTCGCGAGGACCTCGAATTCGCGGCCGGACCGATACACCGTGGTCACCCCATCTTCGCTGGTCGCATAGATCTTGCCGTCGGCCAGAACCGGTGACGCGCTGTAGGTGCCTGGTTCAATACGCTGGTCCGTGTAGACGGTCTCGCCGCTGGCCATGTCCAGGGCGTGCACCACGCCGTTGTCCTGCACCACGTAAAGCAGTTCTCCGTCCGAGACCGGGGTCGGCACGTCCGGTCCGTCGTCGAACGACCAGATGCGGTGCGAGTCGGTGATGTCACCACGGCCTCCGGCCTGCAGGGCCAGCATGGGGCGAACCCGGGTCGGTGCAATGATGACCTCACCGACGATCAGGGGCGACGCGATGAGTCGATAGGCGCCGTTGTTCCGTGGGTTCAGACCGTTCGAGCGCCACAATTCTGCCCCGGTCTCGGGGTCATGGCCGGTGACCACGTCGCCACCTGTGAGCACGATCTCGGTTGTGCCGTCGTATTGCAGTAGGGCGGGTGTCGTGTACGAGTCGGGTGATTCGCGCTGCGCGTCGGTGGGACGCTCGACCATCCAAACCGTCTCACCGGTCATCTTGTCAATGCGCAGGACATACGAGGGGTCGTCCGTGCGCATGCCGTGGAGCACCTGGACATACAGGGCATCTTCATGCAGAAGCGGCGAGGACGCGAACCCCCAGTTCAGACCAAAACTCCAGTAGTCGTCCGAGATGTTGCGTGACCACCGCTCGTTGCCGTCGAAATCGAAGGCCCGCAGCCATCCGGTCCCGGTCATAACCCAGACGTACTCGCCGTCTGTCACGGGCGAGGGAGACGACATGTTCTGCTTGCGCTGCTGGCGGTCATTGTCGCTGAGATGTTGCTTCCAGACCACCGACCCGTCGCGACGATTGACTCTCCACAGTTCGACGCGCCGAGTCTCGGTTTGCGCGGCCTGCGTCTCGACCCGAGCGACCGGTGTCACTGGAGGCGGGGCGCTTCCGCCCTGCGGGCCGCCGCCTGGACGGTCACGCCCACCACCGGGGGGACCGCCGTCGCGCCGCCGTCCGCGCCCGCGTCCCCGCCCGCCGAAGCCCCCACCGCCGCTGCGCTCGAGATACGACACGTTGAGGAAGATGGTGTCTTCCCACACGATCGGCGTGGCGCCTGTCCACGAACCGTCCGCGACCTCGAGCGTCCACGCGACGTTCTCTGTTGCGCTCCAGGTCGTCGGCAAGTCGGTCTCGTTCGTCGTGCCGTCGAGGTTCGGGCCGCGCCACTGGGGCCAGTTGTCCGCCGCACCGGCCTCGGTGCCGGCCGTGCCAACCACGATGGCGAGTGCGGTCGTCGCCGAGACCATGAACGACCGGACCTGTGTCTCACGTGTTTGCTTCAAAGCTATGCTCCTCACCGTCACCTGACCGATCCCGTTGCCTATTCTGGTCCATTTACGACCACGAGCGCGAGCCTGTTTACCCGTTGCGGGGTAAGGGCTCGGCCCCGACGCTTGTCTCTGTGACCGATTTATTTATTGACAATATATTGTCATTATGGTCTTATGTTGTCGTTATGTCGACGAACCCGTCCAGCCCCACTGCCTCGCCGTTTGATGCCTCGGGCCTCTCGACCGCGTCAGGAAGCGGCGAGGCGCTCCGCCAGCTCGTGCTCGAGGTGTTCCGGTTGAACGGCGCCCTGCTCCGCCACGGTGCCGCGTTGACGGCCCCCGTGGGACAGACACAGGCTCGCTGGCAGGTGATTGGTGCGGTCGCGGAAGCGACACGCACGGTGCCGCAAATCGCGCGTCGGATGGGGATGTCGCGGCAAAGCGTGCAGCGGGTCGCTGACCTGCTGGTGAAGGACGACATCCTGCGTTTTGACCCGAACCCTGACCATGCGCGGTCGCCGTTGCTGCGATTGACACCCCACGGTGAAGAGGTAGAGACGCAGCTCGCGGCTGTCGGTGACGACTGGGCGGCGTCGATTGCCACCGGCATGGTGGGCAGGGACGTCGCGCACGCGGTCGACGTCGTGCGGGCAGTGACACGGAGATTGGACGATCCCCCATCGGCACCCGAAGTCTGAACAGGAGACACAGCATGGCAGTGAGCGAAGAGCTGACGCGTTTTGTCCGGGACGGTCTCTCGCACGGCGCGACACGCGGCCGTATCGAGGAAGTGTTGCGGGGGGCGGGGTGGGCGTTGGGCGACGTGCAAGGCGCGCTCGCGAGCTACGCCGACGTGGAGTTCCCTGTTCCCGTTCCGCGGCCGCAGCCATACCTGTCGGCTCGCGAAGCGTTCATGTATCTGCTGTTGTTCGCCACCCTGTATATCAGCGCATTCAGTCTTGGCCAGCTGTGCTTCCAGCTCATCAATCAGATGTTCCCGGATCCGGCGGCGTCACCGCTCGCCCCCGAGTTGGCCCGGCAGGCGACCAGGTGGTCGGTGGCCTACCTGATCGTGGCGTTTCCCATCTTCCTGACGCTTTCGCGGCGAGTCGGCGGTGAGGTCGCGACCGATCCGGCCAAGCGCGGCTCAAAGGTGCGACGCTGGCTGACCTACCTCACACTGTTCGTCGCGGCGGCGGTGCTCATCGGCGACGTGGCCAATCTCGTGTATAGCCTGCTGGGCGGCGAACTGACGGTGCGCTTCTGCTTGAAGGTGCTCACGATTGGCGGCATCGCTGGCACGGCCTTCTGGTTCTATCTGTCCGATCTTCGGCGGGACGAACGGGAGGAGCAGCCGTGACCGGCCCATCGGGGTCGACGACGGTTGGTTTCGCTGTCGTCTGTACGGTCGGCGCCGCGGTCGCTTTGGGACTGTGGTACGCCGGGTCACCCGCCGCGGAACGCAGTCGACGCGTCGACGAGCGTCGGGTCGAGGACCTGCGTCGGTTTGCCGACCGAATCGACCTGTACTGGACGCGTGAGGGCGTGCTTCCGCCGTCGCGGGCTGCGTTGACCGAGGCCGGCAGCGACGTTCCGGGCTTTGAGGACCCGGTGACGTCTGACCGGTATGAGTACCGGACGCTCTCCACATCGACGTTCGAGTTGTGCGCGCGCTTCGACATGGCGACCGGAGCGTCCGAGGGACGCGAATTCTGGCGACACCTTGCGGGTCGGCGGTGCTTCGAGGTGGACGTGGAGGACGTGGAGCGCCATCGGCGCTGGGTCCGTGACCCGAGGCCTCTTCCCGAGGAGGCCTCGAACCTCCGGCCCCGATCGCCACAACCGCAATTGTTGCGGTAGGCCTTTAGCGTACGGTCACCACCGGCGGTCAGACGGTCGCTGCGACGGCCGCGATACACTGAACGCCATGAATCTCACCGACAAGATTGCGCTCGTGACCGGCGGTAGTGTCGGCATTGGCCGGGCGGTCGCCGAATCACTCATCGCCGCCGGCGCCAAGGTCGCGATCACAGGACGGGATCGGGCGAAGCTCGAGCAGACGGCCAAGGCCATTGGCGCGCACGCGATCCAGGGCGACGTGTCGAAAGAGGCGGACGTCGAACGGACCTGCCGCGAGGTGCTCGACGCGTTCGGTGACCTCGACATTCTGATCAACAACGCTGGCATGGGCGTCTTCAAGCCATTGGTCGAGATGGATCTCGACAGCTTTGAACGGGTCATCGCTACCAACGTGACCGGCGCCATGCTGATGGGCCGCGAGGCGGCGAAACTCTTCGTCGCCCGGAACGCCGGTCACATCGTCAACATCGCGTCGACCGCGTCGCTGCGGGGCGCGCCCGGTGGCACCGCCTACATGACGAGCAAGTTCGCCCTACGCGGCATGACTGAGTGCTGGCGCGCCGAACTCCGGAAGCACAACGTGCGCGTGATGCAGGTCAATCCGAGCGAGGTCATTACTGACTTCGCCGCCAGCGCCGGGTTCGAGCAGGCCGACCATCCCTCGAAGCTTCAGGTCGAGGACATCGCCCACATGGTCAAGGCGGTACTCGAGATGGACGATCGAGGCTTCACCACCGAGCTGACCGTCTTCGCGACAAACCCGGTGAATTGAAGGGCCCGGGCCTACCCGGGTGTGCTGCGGCCACGTTGTTTGTAGCTTTCAAGCAGAACATCCAGGCGCTCGACCACTTCGGGGAACTGATCGTAGACGTTTCGGGTCTCGCCGATGTCCGCGCCCACGGTCTTCAGGAACTCACGCCGTTTCATGGGTGACAGATGTGAGATGGGGGACATGAATACTCCCGTTCAGACCGGCGTCGACGGGTCGACATGTTGAGTGCCAGAGAGCGGCAAGTGTCGCAGTGGCTGGATTATATCGGCAGGGTGTCGTGGAGAATGGATTCGCCAAGGACACCAGGACCGTTGACGCAGTAGGAGCGAGGACAGCGTGAGCGACCGCGATATGGGCTTGACCAGAGTGCAGCCGGTGTTCGATGCGCTGCGTGACCAGGCGGCGGACGGACATCCGTGGCTGAGGGGATTGTGGGAGATGGCGGCGCTCACCCGAGAGGCGGTGGCCGTGCCACCACCGGCTGAGATGGGGACATTGCCCACGTCAGAGACGCGGTCGGATCGGGATGCCCGTCAGGGCGCGGTCTACCAGCGCGCGGTTGCCCCGCCAGCCGCGTTTCTGCGCTGGTTGCTCGACAATCCTCAGATGATGGAGGTGCGTGATCCCAGCAATTTCGGTGCGAAGAGCGCTGACGCCCAGCGCTGGCGAGGCAAGCTGTTTTCTGACGATGAGCGTCTTGTCAGCGAGGCGCGAGACGAGGGTCTCAGGCAGTTCGGGAAGCGATTGGCCCAGCGCGGGCGAAGGAAGTGGTGGGCGTTCGAGGGGTTCCTACGTGTCGACTGTTGCCTGAGCACCGAGGCGTGCGTGCTGTTCGTCGAGGATCGACCCACCGAACCGGTGCCCCCGTCGACGTTGTGGTTTCCATCGCGTAGCCGGGTGTGGCGCAATGTCGAAGCGGCGAAGGAGTTCGCCGGAGACAGAGCATTCGGAGTGATACTGGCGGTAGACGAGGAAGCCGACGGCGTCGCCGCGCTGGCCCACGCCACGAACACGCTTGCTGGCAGTTACCCACACCTCGACGGTGCACCACGCGCCGACTTGGCCCGCCATTTCCTCGGGTTCGTCACCTGGACGGAGATCGTGGCGACGTTCGGCCTGCCGCCGGAATGCCTGACCGAGAGACCCTCACCCGTCGCGTGAGTCCACAGGCCGGCCGGTATCACCGACAAGCGGAAGACTGTTTACGGCGCGCCCGTCTGGAACCCGGCTCTGAGCGTGTCCCGATCGACCTGCAGGCCCTGCAGATAGACATCGGAGATACGTCGGGTGTTGTTGATGTCGGCCAGCGGGTCGGCGTCGAGCACCACGAAAGAGGCGCTGCGTCCTGTCGTGACCATACCCAGGTCGTCGATTCCGACCAACTCGGCGTTGGTCCGAGTCGCCGCGACCAGCGCCTCCATCGGGCTGAGGCCGCAGGAGACCATGTCACGCAGCTCGGTGTGGGTAGTCCACGCGACGCTCGTGCCTGAATCGGTCCCCATGCCGATGATCATGCCGGCTTCGCGATTCCGCGCGAGGTTGCGGCACTGCAGGTCGAAGAGTGCGCCGGGCCCCTCGGCGGCTAGTCTCTCAGCCTGCTGGCGCAACGCGTCGATCTCGAACGGCGGCAGCGTTTCGCGCAACCAGGGGAGGTCCGTCGCCGTGACCGGTGACCCCGGCAGGTTGGGGATGGTCCAGACGGTCGAGCGCGCTCGGACCAGCGCTAGATACTCGTCGTCGACATCGCGGTCGCGGACCGTATGGGCGAAACCGTCGATGCCGGCCCGGAGCAGGTCCTTGGCATCTTCGAGCGCGCTGGTCGTTCCCACGTGGGCCACTACGCGCAGGCCGTGGGTGTGCGCCTCGTCGATGATCGCACGGTACACATCCGGCCCCAGTTTCGGCACCGCCCCACCCCGGTCATCGACCCAGATCTTGACGAGGTCCACGCCGTGTGACCGTAGCTCCTGGACCGCGGCCCGCCCGTCGACTGGACCAGCGGCTCCTCGGGGGATTCCCAGACGATACGGTTGCTGCGGCCCTGCCATCGGCGTGGCGGCGATACCGCGACCAGAGGTGAGAAACCTCGCTGTTCGCGGCCTCGGCTCGTCTCGCAGTGCGAACGCCAGCCCCTCGTCGGCCTCGAGTCCCAGGCTCATCGTGGCGGCGACGCCGTGATAGGCGAACCGATCGAGGTGTTCGTTCAGATTGGCTCGGGTGTACTGCTCCTGACCGGTCGTGCCGTTCTTGACGTTGGTCAGGCCAATATGCTGATGAGCGTCGATCAGCGCCGGGATGACCGTCTTGCCGCGTAAGTCGACGCGGTCTGCGCCCTCCGGCGCCCTCCGCGCTCCCTCCTGGCCTACCCAGGTAAACCGACCGTCTTCCACCAAGAAGGCGGCGGCTGCGATCGGCTCGCCGCCCGTGCCATCGATCAGGGTGGCGCCCTCGAACCAGGTGGCGGTCGTGGTGACCTGGGGCGGCGCCGGCGCGGGGGCGCACGCCAGCGTTACGATGAGGAGACCGGGTGGCAAGAGCCGAAACGATGACCGGTGCCGTCTGATGCGTGGCGTCATTGGGCGTCAGTCGCGGTGCGTGGGGCGAACTCGGGCGCTTGCTGAGGCCGAGGCACCCGCGAATTTAACCATGAAGCTGTGGCTGTCGAAAACCCGGGCCTGGACGCGGTTGGCGCCGACGACCGACTGTGCAAGACTGCTCGCATTCGGGCACACGCCGTAGGTGGAGGACGAGGCATGAGATACGGGCTGGGTTGGGTTGGCGGGTCGCTGGTGGTCGTGCTGGCGCTGTCGGGCGGCTCCCCGGTTGCGTCGGCCCAGTCGGGCGCGGCCGACGGTCAGTGGCAAACCTATGGCGGAGATCTTGGCAGCACGCGATACGCGGCGCTTGACCAGATTGACGGCGACAACTTCAACGATCTCGAGGTGGCGTGGCGATTCAGTGCCGTGAACTTCGGGGCGTTCCCGGACTTCAACTATCAGACCACGCCGCTCATGGTCGATGGCGTCCTCTACGCGACCGCGGGGAGCCGCCGGGATGTGGTGGCCCTGGACGGGACGACCGGTGAGCTGCTGTGGCTCTACCGCATCGATGAGGGAGAGCGGGCCGGCAACGCGATTCGCCGTATGTCTGGCCGCGGCGTCGGCTTTTGGACCGACGGCGAGGGTGACTCGCGTATCTACGTCGTGACCATCGGCTATCGGCTCGTCGCGTTGGACGCCGAGACGGGTTGGCCCGTGCCGACGTTCGGGGTCGACGGCATCGTCGACCTCAAGCTGTACAACGACCAGGTCATCGACCCGCTGTCTGGTGAGATTGGGTGGAACGGTGCCCCAACGGTCGCCCGTGATGTCGTCATCGTGGGCGCCGCGCATCGCGCGGGCAGCGCCCCGCCAAGCCGGGAGAACGTGAAGGGCTACATTCGAGGTTTCGATGTCCGCACCGGTGAACGACGCTGGATCTTCCACACGATCCCGACCGCGGGTGAATACGGGCGTGACACCTGGTTGAGCGACTCAGCTGTCTACACCGGCAACACCGGGGTCTGGACCAACATGACGGTGGACGCCGAACTCGGTCTGGCCTACCTCCCGGTCGAGATCCCGACTGGCGACTACTACGGGGGGCATCGACCCGGCGATAATTTGTTCGGTGAGAGCCTGGTGGCTGTCGACATCGAAACTGGCGAGCGTCGCTGGCACTTTCAGTTCGTGCACCACCCCATCTGGGACTACGACGTCCCCTGTCCGCCGATTCTGGTCGATATCACCGTCGATGGTCGGCAGATTCAGGCGGTGGCGCAACCGACCAAGCAAGGCTGGGTGTATGTCTTCGACCGTCTCACCGGCGAGCCGGTGTGGCCCATCGAGGAACGGCCCGTGCCAGCGGGCACCGTGCCGGGTGAGTGGTATGCGCCGACTCAGCCATTCCCGACCAAGCCGCCGCCGTTCGAGCGGCAGGGCTTCCCGGTCGACGAGCTGATCGACTTCACGCCGGAGCTGAAGGCTGAGGCGCTCGAATTCGTGTCGCAGTATCGTACCGGACCGGTCTTCACCCCGCCGATCGTGGCCGGCGACGGCGGGCTGCTGGGGACGCTGTTCGTGCCGAACGGGGCCAACTGGCCGGGCGGGTCGTATGACCCAGAGTCTGGCATCATGTATGTCTACTCGCACACCCTGACCCGTTCGGTCGGTCTCGTCCAACCAGACGCCGAGCGCTCAGATATGGAGTATGTGAACGGTCGGGGCCGCCCCTTGACGGTGCGCGGGCTCCCGTTGCTGCGGCCGCCCTGGGGCCGAATTACGGCCATCGACCTCAATGCGGGGGAAATCGTGTGGCAGGTGGCCCACGGTGAGACACCGGATCGCGTGCGCAACCATCCCTCGCTCCGTGGTCTCGACATTCCGCGCACCGGACGCACGGGCGGGGCTGGTGGCAGCTCCGGTGGTATCGGCACCCTGACGACGCGAACCTTGGTCATCAGCGGCGAGGGCGGCACCATCACCATGCCGTCGGGCGAACGGGGTGCCATGGTGCGCGCTTACGACAAGGCGACAGGCGACGAGCTGGGCGCGGTGCCGATTCCCGCCGCGCAGACCGGGTCGCCGATGACCTATATGCTCGACGGTCGCCAGTATCTCGTGCTGGCCGTCGGTGCCGGCACCCACCCGGGCGAACTCATCGCCTTTGCGTTGCCGTGACGCCGAGTGTCCCTACTCGAGGTCGGCGAACGACACCCCGCGAGCTTCGAACGCCTCGGACGCCAGTCGCCCCGCGTTGACCGCCTTCGGCCAGCCGGCATAGAAGGTGACGTGCAGGATCACCTCTGACAGCTCCTGCGGGGTCACGCCGTTTTCGTCGAGCGCCCGCCCGATGTGGGTGCGTAGTTCGCTCGTGGCATAGAGCGCCTGGGTCACCGCCACCGTGATCAGGCTCCGGTCACGCTTGGACAGCTGGGGCCGCTCCCAGATATCGCCATAGAGCAGGCTGTTCCGCAGTTCCCCCAACCGTGGCACCGCCGCATAGGCACCGCTTGCCGTGGCGGGCGTGTCGGGACGGTCGGCGGCGGCCGGTGCCCGGGCCAGCGGGCCGAGCGACAGGCCGCGCTCTGCGAAGACCTCGGCCGCGGTCAGCGAGGCCTGTACCCCGGTTGGCCAGCCGGCGTAGAAGGTGACGTGGAGGATGATTTCGGAGATTTCCTCAGGCGTGAGTCCGTTGTCGAGTCCCCGCGGCACGTGAAGCTCGAGTTCGTCGCGGACCAGGGCCTGAAGCACCGCGACCGTAATGAGACTCCGGTCGCGCTTCGAGAGTTGTGGTCGCTCCCAGATCTCGCCGTAGACCAGACTGTTGCGCAGTTCGCCGAGATACGGAGACCCCGCATACAGATCGCTGATCGCCGGTGACGCAGGGCCTTGGCTGACTTCGGCCGCGTCTGTCGCGTCGTTCCCGGCGCACCCGGCGCCGGCGGTCAGTGTCATGAGTACGCACGCAGCCATTCCACGATTGATCATCATCGTTACTCCTCGTGCTGATGAGGGTTAGCGGTTCCAGCCGACCAGTTTCACAACGCTTCGCCCGAGGCCCTGAACGGACGTTTGCCGCTTGGCATCCAGGAGGTTGCCGTGGTCATCGAACGCGGAGTGGGCCTGGGTGACGGCGACTTGGTCGGGTATGACGAGCACACCCATATTCGACAGAATGGATCGTAAGTGAACCAGGCTGCGTAGTCCGCCCAAGCCCCCAGGTGAGGCGCTCATCACGGCCGCTACCTTGTCGCGGTACACCGCGAGCATCGGCTCGCCGTCAGCGGGCCTCGACACCCAGTCGATGGTGTTCTTGAGTAGTGGTGAGATCGAGCTGTTGTATTCAGGTGAGGCAATCAACAACCCCTCGTGAGCCAGCATGATGCCTTTGAGTCGGGTGGCCTGCTCCGGAGGGCCCTCGGCCGTCTCGAGATCCTGGTTGAAGAGCGGCATGGGAAAGTCTTTCAGGTTCAGGACGGTGACCTCCGCCTCGGCCTCCCTGGCTCCCTCCGCCGCGATGTTCACGAGTTTCACATTGAACGAGTCTGTGCGGGTACTGCCCGCGAAGGCGAGGACGCGTGGTTGATCGCTCATGCCGTTAGATTACTTTCATCGAGAGGGTGCCGAAGGCCTGCGCCACACGGGCCTCGCCAGGAAACCCCTAGAAGGTGGCAATGGGGTTGATGGGCGATCCGGTGCCACGCGTCGGCAGAGGGGCAGCGGTCAGGAGGAATTCCCACCGGTTTCTGGCGGCAGCCACCTCACCCAACGCCTCGAGGTCGAGATTGTCGAACAGTGGCATGCCCAGATAGATCAAGGCGAACCGGTGCAGCGGTCGCGGACCGAGGTCGTCGGCGACGGTCACGGCTGGGTCGATACCGGCCGGCGCGACGTCTTGAGGCGCTTCGCCGCCGAGGAGCGCGATGTCGCGCTGCTTGAGCCATGGAATCACGGATGCGTGCAGTCCGGCCGCATCGTTTGCGATGTCCCATGGCCCGACCTCCGCCCGCCGAGCCCATCGGCCAGTGCGGATCACGACCGCGTCACCGGAGGACACCCGCAAGCCGGTTTCAGCCTCCCACGCCGCCAGGTCTTCGATATAGATCGGCGTTCCCGGGTCGAGATACGGCACGTTCTTGAACCGGGCCATGTCGATGAGCAGCCCACGCGTCACGATGCCGTGCTTCGCGTTGTGTACGGTGTTCCTGGCGTGCCCACCCTCGGCCGCGACCACGGTCGGGTCTGGCGCGTAGCCGTTGTAGGTCACACCCTCCCCGATGAAGTTGTGATTGAGAAAATCGAGGTGCGTGTGCATGAAGCCGTGGTACGCGATACGAATCTCGTCTGCGGTGATGCCGAGGGGGGTCACCTGATAGGGACGCGGATTATCGACCGCCGCTTCTGTCTCGGCGTCACGCGCGAGTGAGACCGAAATGCCGTCCCGCACGAGCGCGGCAGCCTGCCTTCGCTTGTCCGGAGTAATCAGGTTGAGGGTGCCGATCTCATCGTCCGGACCCCACCGGCCCCAGTTCGTCAGTTCCTGCTTCCACCGCTCAACGTCAGCCTTGGTCACCGCCGGCCTCTCGCCGACGGGCCGCTGCGCCAGCTGGACCCCCGAGGCGCCCACGGTGGCGAGCGCGACGCCGATCGCGACGAGATCTAACGGCCGCAGCGGTATTCTTGGCATCGGTCGTTCTCCCTACGGTAGCCGCAGCGCGATCAGTTCTGGTACTTCGCCACCAACGGTCAGCGCAATGTACTGGACGCCGTCGTCCAGATAGGTCATCGGCGTGCCGATGGCGCCGCCGGGGAGATCCAGCGACCCGACGATCTCGCCGCTGGCCTTGTCGCGCGCAACCAGCCTGGGGCCCCCGGTCGAGCCGCCGGCCGACAACGCACTGACGAGCAAGGTTTTGGTCAGCAACGGGCCGCCGTGTCCCTCGCCTCCCAGGGGTGGAAGATCGAGGTCGCGCAGTTGCGGGTGCCGACGGAACCGGTCGCCGTCGCCGTTCGGTCGCATCCAGGCATGGTCACCTTCGTTGAGATCAATGGCCGTCATCCGCGAATAGGGCGGCTTGAGCAGCGGTAGACCCTGGGGGAGCGCGGGCTGCTTGCCGCTGCCGAATGCGGCCTGGGTGAACCGCAGGTTCCCACCCGCCCCTGGGTCCGGCGTGTAGTACTTCAGCACCGACAGCCGGTTTTCCGAGGGCACATACAGAAGGCCCGTCTCCGGGTCGAAGGCTGCGCCGCTCCAACTCGCTGAGCCACCGATCTGTGGTCGTTGAATGGTGCCTTGCAGCCCGCCGTCTCTGCTTTGCATCGGCGGCGTAAACAGGGGGCCGAGTCGGAAGTCCCGGACCGCCTCGATCGCCATCGCCCGGATCTCCGGGGTGAAGTCGGCCAGATCATCGATGGTGACGCCCTGATAGTCGAACGGTGGTGGTTTGGTCGGGAATGGTTGGGTCGGCGACAGCACGTCGCCGTCCAGATCGGTGTCGGTCTCCACCGGACGCTCTTCGATCGGCCAGACCGGTTCGCCCGTGACGCGGTCGAAGACGTAGGTGAAGGCCTGCTTGCTGACCTGGGCCAGCGCTTTGATACGACGCCCGTCAACGGTGATGTCGACCAGATTCGGCGCTGCGGGGAAGTCGTAGTCCCATACACCATGATGCACCGCTTGGAAGTGCCACATGCGCTGGCCGGTCTCAATGTCGAGCGCGACGATGCTCTCGGCGAACAGGTTGTCGCCCAGGCGGTGCCCCCCGTAGTAGTCGCTGGTGGGCGTGCCGGTGGGGAGGTAGAGATAGCCGGTTTCTTCATCGGCACTCATCGGCGGCCATACGTTGACGTTGCCCGAATAGCGCCACGACTCGTTCTCCCAGGTGTCGGCGCCGAAGTCATCAGCTTGCGGTACGGTCCGGAACATCCACTTGGTGTCGCCGGTGCGTGCGTCGATCCCTTTCAACCAGCCGGGCGGCGCCTCCTTCTTGACGACAAAGTCCGAAATGATGGTTGGTGCGACGACCACGTCGCGGAGAACGACTGGCGGCGACTTGACCCCGAGCAGGTTGCGTCCCTGGTAATTCATGTCTCCGCGGGTGGCTCGAGGAATGCCCTCGGTGAGATCGACTCGGCCATTGGTGCCGAACGTGGGGGGCGGCTGCCCGGTCTTGGCGTCGACGGCGTGCAGGTAGCCCTCGCTGGTGCCCCAGAAGATGCGCTCGTCCTGTCCGTCGGTCCAATAGGCCACACCCCGCGACCCGTAACCGTGGGTCGGCTCTCCGCCCTCATAGACCCGGGGATCGTAGATCCAGACGGTCTCGCCGGTACCGGCGTCGACGGCGGCTGCCTGATACATCGCGGTCGACAGATACAGGGTGCCGCCGACCATGAGCGGCGTGGCCTGGATGCCGTTGATGGACACCCCGGAACGTTGTTCGCGGAGAGCGTCGAGATCGAGCGCCCCGTCGGCGGACTGCCAGCGCCAGGCAACCTGCAGGTCGTCGAAGTTCGTTGCATCAATCTGGTCGAGCGGTGAGTATTTCGTGCTGCCCTGGTCGCCCGCGTAGGTCCGCCACTCGCCGTCGGTGGCGCCATACTGGCCCACGGCAATCGACGGTGCCAGCGTCAGCGCGCACCACGCTACGCCTGCGAGAAACGGCGTCGAGTTTGTCATGAGGTTCTCCTTGCCCGCCGCGGCAGTAGCGGCTCACGGCCTGCCAGCGTGTGTGATTCGATTATAGGGCCGTGCGCGTTCCGGGGCTGACATCCGCTGGTAGAATCGCGCAGGTGAACGACAGCGTCGGCACTGCGTGGCGCACGGCTTCAGCCGTGCGACCGCAGGCCTAAAGGCCTGCGCCACAGGGTCTCACCTGTTTTCTGCCAGGACTTCACACGCCGCGTGTGACGGGCTGGCGAAGGAAGAGCGATGATTCGACATGGTCGATGGCGGTGGTCTCTCGGGTTGGCGGGGTGGCTCGTCGTCGCGGCCGCCCCGGCGCTGGCCCAGTCCGACGTGGTGGGTGAGTGGCGTCACTATGGGGCGGACGGGGCGAACACCAAGTACTCACCCCTCGACCAGATCACCGTCACAAACTTCAGCGACCTCCAGATCGCCTGGCGCTGGACCTCGGTCTCTACCGAAGTGGCGGAAGCGCGCGACGAAATAACCCCAGGCCTGTTCAAGGCGACTCCGTTGATGGTGGACGGCCTGCTGTATGTCAGCACCCCATTGGGGCAGGTCGCGGCGCTCGACCCCGGCACCGGCAAGGCGGTCTGGATATACGATCCGCGCAGCTACGACCGACTCGAGCGTCCGGCCAACATCGGATGGCAGCATCGCGGCGTTTCGTACTGGGAGGATGATACGAGCGACGACGCCCGTATCGTCATCGCCACGCACGACCTGCGACTCATCGCGCTGAACGCGCGCACCGGTGCGTTGTATC